>Ga0206127_1000128_pt1 | contig 95547 bp, 101 predicted proteins | sample Helgoland_Spring_6_FD_148646 | JGI IMG/M metagenome (GOLD analysis project Ga0206127, IMG submission 148646) | Pelagic subsurface seawater microbial communities from Kabeltonne, Helgoland, North Sea - Helgoland_Spring_Bloom_20160419_1 | ecosystem: Environmental > Aquatic > Marine > Epipelagic ...
AGGGGTCCAACTGCTCATGCCTTCCAGTTATCACGCTGGATTCATACAGTGAATCCCATCCGAGGATTTGTGCAACAAAGCCGTGCTCTCAACACCTCGTCCACCGATAAACCGTGACTACTCGACTGTTGATCGAAGTCAGCTACATTTGAAAGGGCGTGAGTATATTTCTTTTGTAGGCTGGGGAGGAGTGTTTCTACAAAATCATCCATCTTTAGAACCAATAACCCCCATAAACTCACGCCATTCCCCCTTGGACATCCCAGAGGTCTCTTGCGTGACTTCCTCACCCTTTAGCATCCGGCGGATACAATCAAGGGATGTATGGGACAGGGTAGCTCCACCAAGGCGGTAATCCTCGAAGGCTTTGTAGGCGGCGGGCACCCAGTCGGCGACGACGTTGCAGATGGCATCGGCATAGACGCGGATTTCGTATTGGGCGTGGGCATCGGCGCGCAGGCGCAGGAAGTGGAACAGGTTGTGCAGATCGACCTTCCAGTACCATTGCGTATAGATGTTGGTGGGCAGGTTCATGCGGGCCAGTTCGCGGGCCAGACCGTCCTGGGGTTGGCCGTCAGGGCCGGTTTCCGAGATCATCGCCTCGTAATTGTCATAGGCGCGGTTGCTGTCGGTCTTGAGGATTTCGAGCACGCGGGCGGCCTCGGCCCCTTCGAGCACGCCGCCGCGCCCCTGATTGTTCACGACGCTTTGGGCATTCGTGTGTTCGGGCGTGGGGATATAGAATTCGCGGTCCAGGATCGAATAGCGGGCGGAGTATTCGTTGACGTTGGCGGTGCGGTGGCGGATCCACTGGCGCGCAACAAAGACGGGCAGTTTCACGTGCAGTTTGATTTCGCACATTTCGAACGGGGTCGAATGCCAGTGACGCATGAGGTAGCGGATCAGCCCTTCGTCGTTCTGGACGGATTTGGTACCCTTGCCATAGGACACGCGGGCCGCCTGACAGATCGCGGCGTCGTCGCCCATATAGTCGATGACGCGCACGAACCCGTGGTCAAGGACGGGGATCGCCTTGTAAAGATGGTCTTCCATGCCCTGTGACACGGCACGCAAAGTGGGCTGTGCGGTGCTGCGCAGGGCGTCAATTTCGGCTTGTTGGTCTGGGCTGATGGGCATGGGGCGCGTCCTGTCAAATGGCGTGGGATTCGCCGCTCACTATATATGCGCAAAACCCAGTTCGGAACCGCGATATGCGGTATTGTTTTTAAGTAGCACTTTGCGGGTAAATGCCCCCAAGGGGTGTAGTATCGTTGACAATAGCCCCCAAGATTGACGACTGTTGCCGTAATTAAAAAAAAATTCGAGGCAGACAGATATGAAATTAGGCGCAGCAGGGCTCGTGCTTTGTCTTGGCTTGGCGGGATGTGGCGATGGCACTCCGTTTAATGGCGAGACCGACACAACAGACGGCGGAGCGGGCGATACCGCCCCCGGTTCGGTTTATCTGAACACCGACAATCAGAATCTGACCGCCAACAGCATCACCTATGACGCTGACAAGGACGAATTGACGATCAACAACATACCGTTTGACGATCCCAACAACACCTATGTGCGGATCAAAGATACGGCCTTTAGCAACGGGTTTGCCGCCTACCAAAGCGACCCCGCGCCCGACAGTAACGAATTCCGGTATTTCGCGGTTTTCCGACGGTCTGATTCAGGCCTGTCTCAGGCCGGGGCCACGCAATCGAACGCATATATCGAATTCGGTTTCGGCGGGGCCGGTGCGCAGCGGGTCAGCGGCAACACGGCGGTGCCTGCAACCGGGATATATTCCTATTCGGGTGAATATGCCGCGGTGCGTGTCGTTCGGACCACCGATGATAACGACAATCCGGTGGCCGGGTTGTATTATGTCACAGGTGGCATGGAGATGACGGCCGACTTTGGGGACTTTGACGAGGTTGGTGCCGTGGGGGGGGTGGTGCGCAACCGCACGCTCTATGACACTGCGGGTCAGCCGTTGGGTGCGCTCGACGGTATTGTGTCTTTTGCCAACAGCGAGATCGACCGCACCACAGGCACGATCAAGTCTGGCACCGCCGTCGAGGTGACAGGCGGCACGCAGACCTTGAATGACGGCTATCAGGGCGGCGAAATCAGCGCGACAGGCAATTGGAGCGGCGTGTTCGCCGGCCCCGGTGCCGAAGAGATCGCGGGCATTGTGTTTGTCGAAGGCGCAGGCATGCGCGAGGTCGGCAGCGTGGTCGTGACCTGCAAGACCGCGCCGGAATGCACCGACTGATGCGGCTTGCCCCGCTTCTGGCGTGGGTCTGTCTGGCCGGGGTCAGTGTGGCGCAAACCACATTGAACCCCGACGAAGCCCGCATTGCAGCCGCCCGCTTGCTAGTGGGCGGCCAGGCGCAGGCGGCCGCCGACATCACGACGGTCTTGCTCAAACGTGATGCGCAGGACACGACCGGCCTGTTGATCCACGCCCAGGCGATGCGTACGCTGAAACGCTATCCCGAGGCGCAAAAGGCAGCACGGCAGGCATGGGCGTCGGCCAAGACCGATCAGGATCGATATGGCGCGTCCATCACGATGGCGCAGGCGCTGTCGTCCGAGGGCAAGAAAACCCGTGCGCAAATCTGGTTACGGCGCGCCACCCATGTGGCCCCCACCCCTGCCCTGCGCGCCCGCGCCATTCGCGATTACGGATTTGTGCGCAAGACCAACCCCTGGTCGGTCAACCTGTCATTTGCCGTCACCCCCAGCGATAACGTCAACAACGCGCCCCGCGACAATACGCTGGTGTTGGGCGGTCTGGTGTTCACCGATCCGTCGGCTGTGCCGCTGTCGGGGGTCGAATTCACCAGCGATTTAAACCTGCGCTATACCTTGTCGCAAAGCCAGAAAAAGCGCGATTTCATCGCCCTGCGCTGGACAGAAAACCACGTCACCTTTACCGACGACGCCGTGCCTGCGGGGGTTGAGGCGTCGGATTTCTCGTATCGGCGGCTAGAGGGCACTGTCGGGCGCGATTTCATTTCCGGTCCCGATGCCCCGCGCCAGACTGTCGCTGTCAGCTTTGGCCGGTTGTGGACATCTGAAACGCCGCTGGCTGACGAAGTGCGCGTGATGTGGAAGCAAAGCTATGCCCGCCCCGAGCGGCGTCAATTCACTTGGGCTGCCTCTGCGGGATATTCAGACCGCAAGGACAATGCCCGCCGGTCGGGCGTGACAGCAGACCTAAGCGCGCAGTGGTTTCGGCCTTTGGAAGGCGGGTCCGCCCTGTCTTGGAGCACCCAGATCGGCCGCACAGATACCGACAGTGCCGCGCTGACCCATACTAAGGCGGGGTTTGGCATGACCTATACCCATGCAAAACCGATCCTTGGCGGTCAGGGGCAACTGGCGCTTGGCAGCAGCATCAGCCAATATGACCATGCGATTTACGGGGCCGAGGCACGGCGCGACGTAAAAACGTCAGTTTCTGCGTCTCTTTTGATGGTAGATTTTGACAGTTACGGCTTTGCCCCTAAATTCACATTGGAAGCGAGCCAGACATCGTCGAACGTCACCCGCTTTGAGACAAGAAATCTTGGACTGCAAATTGGGGTACAATCCCTCTTTTAGCGTCCGTCACAGACCAGAAAGTAGGACCTCCATGCCGATCAAATATCTTCACACAATGGTGCGCGTAAAAGACTTGGAAAAATCCAAGGCATTTTACGAATTGCTTGGCCTGGTCGAGCGTCGCCGCATGGACCACGAAGGCGGGCGCTTTACGCTGGTGTTCATGTGCCCCCCCGGACAGAACGACGGCCATGCCGATGTTGAACTGACCTATAACTGGGATGGCGATGACGCCCTGCCCGATGACAGCCGCCATTTCGGGCATCTCGCCTATACTGTCGAAAACATCTATGACACCTGCAAAATTCTGCAAGACAACGGCATCGTGATCAACCGCCCCCCCCGCGACGGGCATATGGCCTTTGTGCGGTCGCCCGACAATGTATCGATCGAACTGCTGCAAGAAGGTGACGCGCTGGAACCGGCAGAGCCGTGGACCAGCATGGAAAATGTCGGTCACTGGTAAGGCTGATGTTCAGGGTCGCGTCCTTGGCCACCGCATTGCTGGTTTTCCCTGTCGCCGTTTCGGCGGCGGGGTGCCGGTTGGCGTTGGTTCTGGCCCTGGACGTATCCAGTTCTGTCGATGCGGCAGAAGATCGTTTGCAGCGCGGCGGCACCGCGTCGGCGTTGGTGTCGGACGCTGTGGCACAGGCGTTTTTCGCCTCGGATCTGCCGGTGGCGCTGGCGGTTTACGAATGGTCGGGCCGCTATAACCAGGAGCTGATCCTGGATTGGACCTTGATTGACACGCAGGCCGATCTGCTGCGCGCCGCCGAAACCGTGGCGACAAGCACCCGCAGCCACAGTGACTTTCCAACCGCGATGGGTTACGCTTTGGGCTTTGGTGCGGGGCTGTTGGACCGCGCGCCCGCCTGTTTGTACAAGACGCTTGATATGGCGGGGGACGGGCAGAATAACGAAGGCTTCGGGCCGCAAGCGGCCTATTCCGAGTTCCCCTTTAACGAGGTGACGGTGAACGGTCTGGTGGTGAACGCCGCCGATTTCGAGGCCGAAACCGGGTTGATTGCGTTCTATCAGGCCGAGGTTTTGCACGGGCCGGGGGCGTTTATGGTCGTGGCCAACGGGTTTGACGATTACGGACGCGCCTTGCAAATCAAGCTGGAGCGCGAATTGACGCCGCCCGCAATCGGGTCGCTGGATACGCCAGCGGGGGCGGGATGATCCGCACGGTTGCCTGCATCTTGGCGCTGTCTTTTGCCGGACCTGCCCATGCCGCCTGCCGTCAGGCGCTGGCGCTTGGGTTGGATGTGTCGGGGTCCGTCGATGCGCAGGAGTATCGTTTGCAGATCAACGGCTTGGCCGCCGCCTTTGACAATGTGGCGGTGCGCGATGCGCTGTTGTCATCACCCGGCGCGCCGGTATCTGTGATGGTATATGAATGGAGCGGCCCGTCGGATCAGGCGGTGATTGCGCCCTGGGTGACGATGGTGGATGCCGCCAGTTTGAACGGGTTTATCGAGACTTTGCAGCAAACTGCGCGGCGCGATGTGTCGCCGGGGACGGCGTTAGGCACGGCGATGGCCCTTGGTGCGGTTTATCTGGATGAAAAGCCCGCGTGTTGGAAGCGCACCCTGGATATTTCGGGGGATGGAAAATCCAATCTTGGCCCCCGCCCCCGCGACGTGAAAGACGCAATTTCGGCGCGCGGGGTGACGGTGAATGCGCTGGTCATCGGGGCGGATGGCAGCGGTTTCGGGGGGCAAGGTCAGGGCGAAATTGGCGAATTGTCGTCCTATTTCAGGGCCGAAGTGATCACCGGGCCGGATGCATTTGTGGAAACGGCCTTGGGGTTTGACGATTACGAGGCCGCGATGACCCGCAAGCTGCTGCGCGAACTGGAGGTGTTGGCGGTGTCGGATCTGTCGCTGGACTAGATTTGCCGCACCTCGCCTGACACGCGAATGGACGCGCCTTTTTCATCGGGGATTTCGGCGGTGATGATGGATTTCGCGCCCATATCCTCGCCTTGGATGATGGTGATTTTGCCACCATGCGGCCATTTGATATCGCGCAGATACCCTGCGAATGCGGCGGCGGCAGCACCGGTTGCGGGGTCTTCGATCACCCCGCCAGAGGCAAAGGCGTTGCGGACGTGGAAGCGCTGGTTGTCCTCGACCCAGACCAGCGCGATCGTGACAATCCCGTGGTCCCGCATCAGGTCGCGACCCGCTGCCAGATCGTAGGACATCGCGGCCAATCTATCCCTTCTTTTCAGGGCAAGGATCAGATGTGTGGCCCCTGCCCCGGCAAATGTGGGGATAAACCGGGGATCAAGATCGCTTTTTTGCAAGCCGAGAAGCGACAACGCGGCATCCGTCAGACCTGATTTAGCGGGCGCGCTATGGGTCGCGGGAGATTGCAAGGCCGCGTGCATCTGGCCGTTTTGGTTGTGCCCTTCTACGGTGATGGCGGTGTCGTTCAGGGTCAGTTTGAACATGCCGTTGCCCTGCGCACTGGCCAATGCAGCCCCCAAAGCCACGGTGGCATGACCGCAAAACGGCACCTCGCTTTCGGGAGAGAAATACCGCACGCGCCAGGCATCGCCCTGAGGATGGGCAAAGACGGTTTCGGAATACCCCAGATCCGCCGCGATCTTGCGCATCTCGTCTTCGGAAGGGTGCTGTGGCGCGATGACGACGCCCGCAGGGTTGCCCCCCTTGTTTTGTGTCGAGAACGAAGCGAGGCGCAGCGGTTGCATGGTGTGATCCCTGTTTTGCGTGTCGGGATCATGGGGTGGTCAGGCTCAGGCGTCCAGACCAAAGACGGCCGCAATGCAATGTGATTTGATGCGCGCCCCGCACAGAAATTGATCAGTAGATATACCTGATCTGATCCGTCCAATACCGTTCCATCCGCTTGAGCGAGTGGGTTATTTCCTCCACCCCGGCGGGTCCGAGCACGCCTTTGCTTTCCAGACCGACCGCGTGCCGGGCAAAAAGGTCGGACACGACATCGCGGATTTTGCGGCCCTTTTCGGTCAGGCGCACACGCACCGACCGGCGGTCGATTTCGCAGCGCTGGTGATGCATATAACCCATATCGACCAGCTTTTTCAGGTTATAGCTGACGTTGCTGCCCTGATAATATCCGCGGGTTTTCAGCTCTCCGGCGGTGACTTCGTTGTCGCCGATGTTGAACAGCAACAGCGCCTGAACGGCGTTGATCTCGAGCGCGCCGACCCGTTCGAATTCGTCCTTGATCACATCCAGCAAAAGCCGGTGCAATCGCTCCACAAGGCTAAGCGCCTCTAGGTAGCCGACCATAAACCCCTTTTGCGAACCCGGCAGGGCGATTGGGTCTTGGATACTCATAATCTCTCTCCGACTGGAATTGCTTTGCCGGAACCTGAACAAAAAAGAGAAATATATCGTTAAACCAGATAGATGCTTGTCATGAGCCGCGTGAGCGGCCCAAAACAGGCGCGCTAAAGCGGGTTGGCGGCGATGTGGGCGCGGATTTCCTCGATCATCGCGGCAAAGGCTTCGGGCGGTGAAGTTTGCGCCGTAACCCATTGATAAAGATCATGATCATTTTCGCTCAGCATTTCGTCATACAGGGACAAAGTGGCGTCATCCATCCTTTCCAACCGTGTCGCGGCATAGGATGGAAGGATCAAATCCATCTCTTTTATTCCGCGCCGCATGGAACGCATGTGCAGCCGTTTGACCTTGTGTTCGCGTAGTTCGGCCATTTTATTCTCCTTGCAAAGCGGTGCGCAGGCGTTTTTCAAGACGGCCCAGTTGCTCTGCTCGTTTCAACATATCGCTGCGCAACTCGCGCAATTCGTTCAGCACATCCCTTGCGCTGGCATCGGCGGACGGGCCTTCTTCGGGGGCATCCAGCCCCTCGCCTTCGCCGTTGATCAGCCACATCATCGACACGCCCAGAATGCCCGCCAAAGTGGACAGCCGGTTGGCGCGTGGCTCAGACAGGTCGTCTTCCCAGCCGCGCAGGGTTGACTGTTTCACGCCCAGACGTTTGGCCAAGGCGGCCTGTGACATCCCAGAGTTTTCACGTGCTGCTGCGACGCGGTCCCCGAAAGTGGCCGCATCCGGGCCATACCAATCTTGATTCTCAGTCACTGCATCTCTCCTTTTTGACACCGTTGTTGCTTGAACGGTGCGGGGGTCAGCCCTATGAGTATGGCGTATACATATCAAACTGAGGCCGAAATGGAACTGCTGTCCAAGACACTCGCACGCGTCAAACCGTCCCCCACCATCGCCGTGACCCAAAAAGCCGCCGAACTAAAGGCCGCAGGGCGCGATATTATCGGCCTTGGTGCCGGAGAGCCTGATTTTGACACGCCTGTGAATATTCAGGACGCAGGGATTGCCGCCATCAAGGCCGGTAAAACCAAATACACCGCCGTTGATGGCATTCCGGAGCTCAAGCAGGCGATTTGCGCAAAATTCAAGCGTGACAACGGGTTGGACTATGTTCCCGCGCAGGTCAGTGTCGGCACGGGCGGCAAGCAGGTGTTGTATAACGCATTGATGGCCACCCTGAACGCCGGCGAAGAAGTCGTGATTCCCGCGCCTTATTGGGTCAGCTATCCCGATATGGTTTTGCTGGCGGGCGGCGAACCGGTGATCGCGCCTGCCACGCTCGAGAATGATTTCAAACTGACGCCAGAGGCGCTGGAAGCCGCGATCACGCCAAAGACCAAGTGGTTCATCTTCAATTCGCCGTCGAATCCCACCGGTGCCGGTTATAGCTGGGACGAGGTCAAGGCGCTGACGGATGTGTTGATGCGTCACCCGCATGTCTGGGTGTTGACCGACGACATGTACGAACATCTTGCCTATGATGATTTCAAATTCTGCACCCCTGCGCAGGTTGAACCGGCCTTGTATGACCGCACCTTGACGATGAACGGTGTGTCCAAGGCCTATGCGATGACCGGCTGGCGGATCGGCTATGCCGCAGGTCCGGAAAAGCTGATCGGGGCGATGCGGAAAATCCAGTCGCAATCAACGTCGAACCCCTGCACCATCAGCCAGTGGGCGGCCGTCGAGGCATTGAACGGGACGCAGGATTTCATCCCTGAAAACAACAAGATGTTCGCGCGTCGCCGTGATCTGGTTGTCGACATGCTGAACCAGATCGACGGGGTGATCTGCCCCAAGCCCGAAGGGGCGTTCTATGTCTATCCGTCCATCAAGGGGCTGATCGGCAAGACATCGGCGGCAGGCACAAAAATCACCGATGACGAGGTATTCGCGACCGCCCTGCTGGAGGAAACCGGCGTGGCGGTGGTGTTTGGCGCGGCCTTCGGCCTTAGCCCGAACTTCCGCATCAGCTATGCCACTTCGGACGAAGCGCTGAAGGAAGCATGCAGCCGGATTCAGGGCTTTTGCGCCGCGATGAAGTAAGGGATTTGGGTCCGGCATTGGGTAGGCTGCCGGACTGATCCGAGACACGCGGGACCGTTTGGTGCAAGCAATGCGCTTGCGGTCCCGCCATGTCTTCAGGGAAAATTCATCTATTAGCCATTCAATTGTAACGCGGAATTGGCTATGGATTACGCAAATGCCCGTCTGGAGAACCACTTAGATGTCGAGCGAACTGCCAGAATATTACTTTCGTATTCGTGAAAACGGGGCGGCGGTGTTTCGGATTGATACTGAAAATCGCCAGCGCCGGATCGAGATGGACCAGATCGCCATCGCCAATATCCGCAATGGCGAGATCAAGACCCAAGGCGACCGCGTGTTGTCGGACGAGGATGTGGCGCATATCCGGGCGTGGATGGATGAACGCATGGCCGTTTTGGCAAAGCGCGACATGGACGACATCCACCGCGCCATCGATTATCTGAACCTGACCACGCAATGGGTGCAGTCCAAGGCGACTGACGACCAGCTTGAACAGGTGACCGATGCGTTGCTGCTGGCGATGCATGATTTGCGCAGCACGCTTGTGCGCAAGAAAGCCGACCGGATGACCTAGGACTGTTCTTCGGGGGCGCTACGCAGGCTGCGCATCGACGCCCCCCAGAACCGCAGGTTCAGCAAGACCGCCGCCACGCCAAGCCCGATGACCAGCCCCAGCCAGACGCCGATGCCCTCCAGCCCGGCAACAAAGCCCAACAGATAGGACGCGGGAATACCGACCAGCCAATAGCTGATGCCGGCAAGGATCATCGGTATCTTGGTGTCTTGCACGCCGCGCAGCAGCCCAAGCGCCACGGCCTGTGCGCCGTCGACAAGCTGGAACAGCGCGGCCATGGCCAGCAGCCCCACGCCCACTGCAAGGATTTTGTCACGCGCCGGTTCGTCCTGCTGCATGAACAGGTTGATCAGCGGTTCGGGCCAAAGCACAAAGATCACAATCGTCAGCGCTGCGATAAAGACCGACATGGCGGTGCTGGTGATCGCACCTTTTGCCAGATGATCGGGCTCGCGGCGGCCATAGGCATTGCCCGCGCGGATCGTGGCGACGTTGCTGATGCCCAGATGCACCATGAATGTGATCGACGCCAGTTGCAGGGCGATCCCGTGGGCCGCCAGTGCCACGGTGCCCAGCCAGCCCATCATCACAGCCGATGCCGCGAACAGGCCGACTTCGCTTAGGCCGGTGAAGCCGATGGGCAGACCCAAACGGAACACGCGTGCCAGCATATCCCAATCGGGCCGCCACAGGCGCACAAATATCTGATGCTCGGGCAAGGCTTTCAACACATAGACAATCACCGCCAGCAAGGCGACGGCGTTCGAACCCAGCGACGCAATCGCGGCACCGCGAATGCCCAGTTCAGGCGCGCCCCAATTGCCGAAAATGAACGCGTAATTCGCCAGCACATTGGCGATGGCGGCCAGAATGGTGATCCAGAACACGGCTTGGGTCCGCTCCAGCGCGGCAAGATAGCTTTTCAGCACCATCACCAGCAGGGCCGGAATGATGCCCCACCCCGCAATCGCCAAATATTGGCCGACCATTTCGGCCAATGCAGGATCTTGCCCCATCAGCCCCATCACCGGACGCGACCAGATCATCAAGGGCAGCGCCAGACAGGCAAAACCCAGCGACAGCCACAGCCCCATGCGGGTGGCACGGCGCAGGCTGGTCTCATCGCCTTCGGCCTCGAACGCGGCGACCATGGGCATCACGCCCCAGGCAAAGCCCGATCCAAAGATCAGCAGAACAAAGAAATAGGTACTGGCGAGGGTCACAGCGGCCAGCGCCTCGACGCTGTACCAGCCCACCATGACCGTGTCGGTCACGCCGATAGCGACCTGACCCAGATGGCCGCCAACAAGCGGCAACCCCATCACAGCGATTGCGCGGGCGTGGCCGGGATATGTCATTTTGGTTGTCATCTGCCAGCCTTACGCCAGCATTTGCGCAAGGGAAAGAGGGACCGGACCCGGTTCATCTGGGTGTTTTTTGAAACGGTCGGGGTTTTTCAATCCGCGCACCGTCGCGCCGCGTCACGCTTGCCTAACCCAAGGCTGCGCGTCACAGTTTACCCATCACACTGCGCGCATCACCAAAGGGGCCAACCATGCACAATCGTATCGACCTTATCCGCCCCGACGCGCCCAGCCTTGCCGCACGCGGGCCGCGCCCCATCGGGGTCACCACCCACGAGAGCGACATCCATGCAGGCAGGACGCTGACGACAGAAATCTGGTACCCGGCCCATGCCGATACATCGCCCGGCACCGTCTATCACACGCTGTTGCGTGACGGTGTGACCCCCACCCTGTTGCACGGATCGGCCAGCCGCAATGCCCGGCCCGCGCAGGGAACCGCGCCCTTGATCGTGATCTCGCACGGGTATCCGGGCAACCGGTTCTTGCTGGGTCATCTGGCCGAAAGTCTTGCCGCAAAAGGCTATGTCGTGGCCGCAGCCGACCATGCGGGCAGCACCTATGAGGACCAGCAGGCGTTTGATGTCACCTTGGTGAACCGCCCGCTGGACCAGCGCGGGGTGATTGACGGGATGGCGATGCTGGGCGGCGATCTGGGCAATCTGGTGGATTGCGAAAACGTCGGGCTGGTCGGCTATTCGATGGGCGGCTACGGCGCGTTGGTATTTGGGGGCGCGGGGCTGGCAGCGACCGCACTGGATCACCCGCGCGCGGGCGACAGCGGCGCATTGGCGCAGCATCTGGCAGGGTCCGACAGCCACGCGGCTCTGCGCGACCCCCGTCTGAAAGCCATCATGCCGATTGGCCCTTGGGGCAATGCGCAAGGCATGTGGGATGCGGCCGGTATCGCGCAGATGGACACGCCGATGCTGATGATGGCGGGCACCGCAGATGATGTGTCGAACTATGCCGCGATGCGTGGCTTGTTCGAGGGTGCCGCCAGCGACCGCTATTTGTTAAGCTTTCAGAACGCGGGCCATAACGCCGCCGCCCCCATTCCGGCCCCGTCGGAAAGCTGGGCCATGTCCGATGTGCTGGGCTGGGCCCCGTTTGACCATTATGCAGATGCGGTGTGGGATACCCTGCGGATGAACAACATCGCCCAGCACTTCGCAGCGGCCTTTATGGGGATGCATTTGCGCGGCGAGGCACTGGCACCGTTTCTGGATGGCAGCTGGCAGGGGTTTGCCCAAGGCACGGCATTGGGCCTGACGCTGGAACATTTGCCAGCACGATAAGACGCATTTTTCGAGGAGGGGAAACCAGATGACAGCCCATTGGACCGAAACAGTCGAGCTGAACGGACACCCGTTTTTTATCCGCCATTGGGGGGACAAAGACGCGCCGAAGCTGCTGATGCTGCACGGTTTTCCCGAATATTCCGGCGCGTGGAACGATCTGGCCCCGCTGCTGGCGACGCGGTTTCACTGCATCGCCCCAGACCAGCGCGGCTATGGTCAAAGCTGGCGACCGGCCCAAGTCGCGCAGTACAAGACGTCGCAACTGGTGTCGGATATGGCCGCGTTGATCGGGGACGAACCGGTGATCCTGCTGGGCCATGACTGGGGGGCGTCCGTGGCCTATGCGCTGACGATCGGGCGGCCCGAACTGGTGTCGAAACTGATCATCATGAACGGCGTCCACCCTGCCCCGTTCCAGCGCGAACTGGCCAAGGGCGGGCCGCAAACCGATGCCTCGCAATACATCCATTTCCTGCGCCGCGAAGGGTCAGAAGACATTCTGGCCGCCGATGGTTTCGCCAAACTGATGGGGTTGTTTTCGGCGCATATGGATATGGATTGGCTGCAAGGGGACACGCTTGCGGGGTACAAGGCGGCATGGCGCGATGCGGCAGGCCTGCGCGGCATGGTCAACTGGTACCGCGCCTCGCCCCTGAAACTGGGGCACACCGGAGAGGCGATAGACGATGCGCTGGCCTTTGATCCGGCACGGTTGCAAGTGCGCTGCCCGCATCTGCTGATCTGGGGCGAAGACGACACGGCATTGATGCCCGCATCGACCCAAGGGCTTGAGGATTATGCCCCCGACCTGACCCGCATTGCCATCAAGGGGGCGGATCACTGGCTGCACCACCAAAAGCCACGCGAGGTCGCAGACGCGATTTTGAACTGGCTTTGAAGCGCCGCTTGCGCGCTATTTCTTCGGGCGGGTGAACACCATTTTCTGATCGTGCAAATCCGCAGCTTCGCCCAGCCACGCATGGGCCAGCAGCGCCGGTGCGCGGTTGCAGGCGGACTTCGGCGTTGTTTTTGATCAGCCGCGCAATCGCTTCGCGGGCCTTGCGCTGGTGGGTCTTGGTCTTGTCGCTGCCGCCTGCGGGCAGATAGTGTTACAGCGCGTCGCATTCCTGCAGCATGTAACGCCAGTTCGGCACGTCACGTAGGGTTGTGGTCTGTGGCATGGGAAACCTGGCTTTGGGGTAGATTTGTAGCGCTGATAACAGGATCATTCCGACCGAAAACGCCGGTTTACGACATCATCCGCCCTTCCCCCGCCCTGCGGGCTCTGGCATAGTAAGACCCTAACAAAAAGCAACAGACAGGCAGGCCCCCTATGTCCGATCTTCTTTCCGGTACGCAGCCCTCGGCCAAGGAATACGACGCCTCATCCATTGAGGTGCTCGAGGATATGGAGCACGTCCGTCTGCGCCCCGGTATGTATATCGGGGGCAAGGACGACCGCGCATTGCATCACATGGTCGCCGAAATCATCGATAACTCGATGGATGAGGCCGTTGCGGGCCATGCCACATGGATCGAGCTGGAGCTGCACGAGAACGGCCATGTCACCGTGCGCGACAACGGGCGCGGCATCCCGATTGACCCGCACCCCAAAGACCCGACCAAATCCGCGCTCGAGATCATTTTTTGCACCCTGAACGCGGGCGGCAAATTCTCGGGCGATTCGTACGAGACGTCGGGCGGTCTGCACGGGGTTGGCTCGTCGGTTGTGAACGCGCTGTCCGACCATCTGCGGGTCGAAGTGGCGCGGAACCGTGAACTGTTCGCGATGGAATTTTCGCGCGGCAAACCCCAAGGGCCGCTGGTCAAGATCGGGGCCGCCCCGAACCGGCGTGGCACGGCAGTGACCTTTCACCCCGATCCCGACATCTTTGGCGCGCTGAAACTGAAACCTGCGCGGCTGTTTGCGATGGCGCGGTCCAAGGCCTATCTGTTTTCCGGCGTCGAAATCCGCTGGAAATGCGCCCAGACCGATGGCGACACCCCGACCGAGGCAACCTTCCACTTTCCCGGCGGTCTGGCCGATTACCTGAACGAAACCCTAAGCGGATCAACCACCTATGCCGAAGCCCCCTTTGGCGGGACAGTGGATTTCCGCGAGAAATTCAACGCGCCGGGCAAGGTCGAATGGGCGATCAACTGGACGCCGTCACGCGACGGGTTCATCCAGTCGTATTGTAACACCATCCCCACCCCCGAAGGCGGCACCCACGAGGCCGGTTTCTGGTCTGCGATCCTGAAAGGGGTCAAGGCATACGGCGAGTTGGTCGGCAATAAAAAGGCCGGCACCATCACCCGCGACGACCTGATCACGGGCGGCTGTGCGCTGGTGTCATGTTTCATCCGCGAGCCCGAATTCGTGGGCCAGACCAAAGACCGGCTGGCCACCGTTGACGCGCAGCGCATGGTCGAAAACGCCGTGCGCGACCACTTTGACAACTGGCTGGCGGCGGATACGAAATCTGCCGGTGCGATCCTTGATTTCCTTGTCCTGCGCGCCGAAGAACGCCTGCGCCGCCGTCAGGAAAAGGAAACCGCCCGCAAGACAGCCACCAAAAAGCTGCGCCTGCCCGGCAAGCTGACCGATTGTACCAGCAAAACCCGCGAAGGCACCGAATTGTTCATCGTGGAGGGCGACTCGGCTGGCGGGTCCGGCAAGGGCGCGCGCAACCGTGTGAACCAAGCGCTGTTGCCGCTCAAGGGCAAGATCCTCAACGTGCTGGGCGCGGCATCGGGCAAGCTGAACACCAACGCCGAAATCAACGATCTCTGCGAGGCGCTTGGCGTCGGGATGGGCAGCAAATTCGTGCTGGACGATCTGCGCTATGACAAGATCATCATCATGACCGATGCGGATGTCGACGGCGCGCATATCGCCGCGCTGCTGATGACGTTCTTCTTTACCCAGATGCGCCCGATGATCGACGCAGGCCACCTGTATCTGGCCTGCCCGCCGCTGTATCGTCTGACCCAAGGGGCCAAGCGCGTTTACGTGTCTGATGACGCAGAAAAGGACCTGTGGCTGGAAAAGGGTCTGGGCGGCAAAGGCAAGATCGACCTGCAACGCTTCAAAGGCTTGGGCGAGATGGACGCCAAGGATTTGAAAGAAACCACGATGGACCCCAACACCCGCAAACTGATCCGCGTGACCGTGCAGGAAGACGTGCCCGGAGAGACCGGCGATCTGGTCGAACGTCTGATGGGTAAAAAGCCCGAACTGCGCTACCAGTATATCCAGGACAACGCGCAGTTTGTGGAGGAGTTGGATGTTTGAGGGGCTTATTTCCAGCCTATCAATACTCAAACCTTTCACCCTTAGGGCTGCACTAATTTTTATCGCAGTTTCTGGGAGCCTTCTTTTTACTCCTACGAACTTCATTGCCTCGCTTGGCTTGGGTGAACTTGTCTCAAGCAACAGACCGGCCATTGGTTTACTTTTTTTACTTTCTGCTGCAACACTTGGGACCGAGATTTCAGTAGCGTCTTACAAGTTTGTAGTCGATCAGCATAAAAAAAAGAAATACGGAAAATTCGTAAGGGCACAATTGTCCAACTTGAGTGCCGACGAAAAATCTGCGCTTAGAACCTATATCGAAGAGGATGTTTCGACACGTCACTTCTCGATGTCGCAAGGTGTAGCGCAAGGTCTAGAGGGCAAGGGGATTCTATCGAGAAGTTCAAATTTGGGTGTTCCGGGAAGTGGCGATCATTTCCCCTTCCTGCTCCAGCCAGAAGCTAAGAAGGCAATTCAAGAGCACCCAGAATATATTGGCTGAATAAACTAAACAGGTTTTTTTGAACCTTTTTGCATGTTTTTCAAACCCTATCAGCGACTCGCTAAGGCAAGAGGCGCATTGGTACTGGTCAGGCCTGATGATGACTGCAACCTATTATTATTGCGCCTGCCGACACTCGCCCGAGGCTCCGCCTCGGGCCGCGCCCAACCTCCCCCACGGGGAGGGCGCACTATGTGCCCCCTCGATGCTGACGCATCCCTACGGCCTCGAAAGGTCCACCGGACCTTCCGCAAGACGGCCTTCGGCCCGAGGTCGGGCGCGGCCCTTATGGTGCGTTTGGAGTGATCTTCCCCGACACCGTGGACAAGGCCCCGTGATATCGTAGGGTGGGTGAAACCCACGCGCCTCCCCCACCCCAAACACCGGACCCGCATCATGACGCCAGAAACCGCCCAAACCATCCTCCGCGACCATTTTGCGCCTTGGGTCATGGCACTTTACCCCACGGTCACGGAAATCGGGGCGGATAAAACCGTCCTGTCCATCCCCATCACCAAAGACCTGAACCGCACCGGCGGGATCGTGTCGGGTCAGGCGATGACAGCGCTGGCCGACACGGCGATGGTCATGGCCTGCATGGGGCATCTGGATGCGCTGGCCCCCGTCGGCACGGTCACCCTTGATACCCAGTTCCTACGCCCCGCCAGCGGGGATTCCCTGCGCGCCGAGGCCGAGGTGACGCGCGCCGGCCGGTCGATGATCTTCACCCGCTGCACCATCATCGCAGAACCCTCGGGCAAGCCCGTCGCACTGGCCACGGCGACCTTTGCGCGGTAACGCGGAATTTGCTTGAAGGGGGGCGGCAATTCACTCAACTTGGGATCATGAAACGCGCCCTGATCCTTTTGCTGTTGCTGGCCTCTTGCGGGCGTCCCTTGACGGATAACGAACAGGCATTTGCCCAGACACTTATGGGCGACACGCTGAATTTCCGGCAGGCGCGGCTGCATGACGGGGCACCGTCCAAGGCTGTGACCATGACCCGCAAGGCCCGCCCGCGCACCACCTGCCGCGAACGTATTCTGCCCCCCGAAAAGGTGGGAGAGGTCATCACGACCAAGCCCGCCGCCATTGCGTTGTGGAACACGGTGCTCTTCGACAAGGATTGGTATCTGGAAGATTATCTGCCCGATTATCCCGACAAGATCGGCCTGATTGCGGCGATGATTTTCAGCCACGAGCTGACCCATGTCTGGCAGTGGCAAAACCGCGCCACAACGGGCTATTCGCCGCTGCGGGCTGCGCGGGAACACGGGGGCGGGGCTGATCCCTATCTGTTTGATTTGCAAGCCGAGCCAAAGTTCCATGACTTTGCCTTTGAACAGCAAGGGGCCATCGTCGAGGAATTCGTCTGTTGCCGTGCGCTGGCCCCCCAAGCGCCGCGCACCAAGCGGCTGCATGCGTTGATTTCACAGGCCATGCCGGTCGCCCCCCTGCCCCAAAGCCGCGCCTATGCGGTGCGGATGCCGTGGGACGGGGTCGAATTGAACGGGATTTGCGACTAGCGCTGGATGCTTTCGAGGTACACCAGCAGGGCGGCCAGAACGCGCGGTGTCGGCGTAAGTTGCCCGTCAAGATCAACCGGCACCAGATCAAGCGCCATGTCCTTGCCAAAGTTGGGCATCACCCGGGTCAGGTGGTTTTCCTGCGGATCGCCATAGATATAGGCCAGCGTTTTGGTCTGCGGGAACCGGCCATCATTGTTGCGCGACAGCAGGGTCAGGTCCGGCGGGGTGGTTGTCAGGTTGCCCGCCAGCGGGCCATCCCCGCGCGCGGATGTGCCGTGGCACGCGGTACAGTTCTCGGCAAAAAATGCAGCACCCTCGGGCCGCTCTGGCATGGTGGGTTCGACGCAGGCGGCGATGGCCAGCACACAAGGCACAAGAGTGATCAGGGGCAAGCGCATTTTTGTTTCCTTTTAAAGCTCAGACAAAGTCTTGCTGTTCACCTGCCGCTTTGCCATGATCTGCGTCAAATGAATAGATAAAATTGAGAAATCCGATGGCCCAATATGCGATCATTATGTTGTTGGCGGGGGTCGGCATCCCAATTCTTGCGGCCTTGAATTCGGCCTTGGGTAGCCGCATCGGATCCCCCGCAGCGGCGGCGACAGTGTTGTTTGTCGTGGCCTTCGGGGCCAGCCTGATCGTGGCCTTGCTGACCAATCCGCAGGGGTTTTCCAAGATGCCCGCAGCGCCGAAACATCTGTTTCTGGCGGGGCTGTTTGTGGCCTTCTATGTCTTGTCGATCACCTTTATCGCGCCGCATTTCGGCGTCGGTAACGCGGTGTTTTATGTGCTGTTGGGCCAGTTGTTCAGTGCTGCCGCCATCGACCATTTCGGCTTGTTCGGCGCGCAGGTATCGCCCTTGGGGGCCGCGCGGATGGGGGGCATTGCGCTGATGTGTGCAGGGGTCTGGTTGACGCAGCAGGTCTGATACTGCGCCCGCCTAGTGCGGTACCAATCGCCCTGCGTCCAACCGGATCTGGCGGTCCATCCGTGCGGCAAGTTCAAGGTTATGGGTCGCGATCACGGCTGACAGCCCGGTGCTGCGCACCAGTTCCATCAACGCGCCAAACACCTGATCCGAGGTCGTCGGGTCCAGGTTTCCGGTCGGTTCATCCGCCAGCAAAAGCCGTGGCGCATTGGCCAATGCGCGGCAAAAGGCGACGCGCTGCTGTTCACCGCCGGACAATTCGGCAGGGCGGTGGCTGGCACGGTGCGCGATCCCCACCTGACCCAGCAATTCCAGCGCACGGGCCTGTGCCGCGGCCTTGCCGACCCCGTTGGCAAGCTGCGGCAGAACGATGTTTTCCACGGCCGAAAACTCGGGCAGCAGATGATGAAACTGATAGATAAACCCCACATCACGCCGCCGCACCCCTGTGCGTTTGCGATCGGACTGCCCCGTCATGTCAAAGCCTGCGATCTCAACGGTCCCGCTGTCGGGCGTATCCAGCAGCCCTGCGATGTGCAACAACGTCGATTTACCCGCGCCCGACGGCGCGACCAAGGCGACGACTTCGCCCGGCGCAACGGTCAGGTCGATGCCACGCAGCACTGTGACCTCGTTCGGAAGGCCCGCATTATAGGCCTTGGATATGCCCGACAGGCGCAACACAGGATCATTCATAGCGCAAAGCCTCGACAGGGTTCATCCGCGCGGCACGACGTGCGGGAAAGATTGTGACAATGAACGACAGGCCCAGCGACAGGGCCACCGCCGACATCACATCACCAAATTGCAACTTGGCGGGCAGGAAATAGATGCCGCGCACCGACGCATCCCATGCGGTGCCGCCCGACAGCCAGTTCACCACACCAAAGATCTGGTCGACATAAAGCGCGAACAAACAGCCAAGGATCACCCCCATCGCCGTGCCGATGATGCCGGTAAACGCCCCGCAGATGAAAAACACCCGCAAGATTGAGCCCTCGCTCAGCCCCATGGTGCGTAAAATGCCAATGTCACGGCCCTTGTTTTTCACCAGCATGATCAGCCCCGACACGATGTTCATCGCGGCAATCAACACAAGGATGCTCAGGATCACGAACATCACGCGGTCTTCGATATCCAGCGCATCCAGAAACGCCCCCGACGCATCGCGCCATGTCCAGACCATGCCCCGATCCCCCGCCGCAGCCAGCAAGGCCTGGCTCAGATTATCGACGTTGTCGGGGTCTTCGACCATGACTTCCAGCTCGTCCGCCACCCCTTCGCGGTTAAAGAATGACTGCGCTTCGGCCAGCGGCAGATAGGCGCGGGTGCGGTCGATGTCATAGCGCCCGGCGCTAAAGATATAGACCACGTCATAGGCGTTGATCCGCGGGCTGGTGCCAAGTGCGGTTTTCACACCATTGGGCGAGATGATCTTGATCCGGTCGCCAAGCCCGACCCGCAGCGCCTGCGCCACACCCGACCCGATGGCGATGCCCTGATCGAAATTCGCCAGATCGCCAAGGCCGGTTTCAGGATTGGCAATGCGCGGGATATTGGCCAAATCGCTGCCTTCGATGCCATAAACCTCGATACCGGCGTTGGCTTGCCCCTTGTTCGCCATCACCTGACCGCGCACCAAAGGGGCCGCCTGCGTGACACCGGGCACCTGTGCAACCCGCACCGACATCTCGAGGTAATCGGGAATGCCGGTCTGGCTGACACCGTTTTCGTCAACAGTGGCCATATTATAGACGGTCACATGGGCGTTCGCCCCCAGAATGGTCCCGACGAATTCAGCCCTGAAACCGGACCGCACCGACAGCGTGGCAATCAGCGCGAACACCGCAAGGGTGATGCCGATCAGACTGATCCAGGTCATCACGCTCACGCCGCCTTCGGCCCGGCGGGCGCGCAGGTAGCGCCATGCGATCATCCACTCGAACGGGGCGAAAGGCGGTGTTGTCTGGGCTGGTTTGGCCATCAAAGGGCTCCGGTCTGATAGGTCGCGCGCAACCTGCTGGTTTGTGGTCAGCGGGTCAAGCGGTGATGGGTCGATGCGCAGTCACAAAGCTGCCACTGGCGCGGTTCAGGTGGCGGTCGCGCGGCGGCGTCGAAACGGCAGGGCAAGCAGCCGCAACAGCAGGCCGATCCCCAACGCCCCCAGCACAAACCCCACGCCAGCAAACACCATCCCGGCAAAGTTCAACGGCACGGCAGGCTGGTACACATCCCACGCCGCCTTGGCGATCCGGGCATCGCGCATCTGCGGCAGGGAATAGGCGCGCATGAACGGGCCCTGCCCCTCAAGCCGGGTCAATGCGGCCGACAGGGCGTCATATCGCTGGAATGTGGTCGTCATGTCAGCGCGGCGGCGGTCCATGAACACGGTCCCCGTCATCTGCGCCAGTGCGGCATCCCGCGACAGGCCAACCGCCTGCGCAGACGCGTCAAAATCGGCAGTCACCTGCCCCAACGCATCGACAGCGCCGCCAAGACGCTGAAGATATTGCTGCGAATATTCGGGGAATTGCGATGTCACAGCACCGCCCGCCAAACCGCCCGCCAGGGTCAGCGCACGCAAGATCATCCGAAATCCTTTCCCAGATTGCCCCGCATGCGCCCGTTTCCCTGTCAGCCAATCGCGCGATAGATCGCTGCGACCTTTTCAACGGCCACTTCCGGCGTCATCTCTTCGCTTTCGCCGGTCTTGCGCGAGGTCAGCTCAACAACCCCGTTTTTCAACCCGCGCGGGCCAACCGTGATCCGCCAGGGCAGACCGATCAGATCCATCGTCGCAAATTTGCCGCCCGCGCGCTCGTTGCGGTCGTCATAAAGCGGCTCAAGACCCAAGGCGGTGATGCTGTCATAGAGCGCCTGACAGGCGGTATCGGCCTCTTCGTCGCCTTGCTTGAGGTTCACAATCCCAACATGGAACGGCGTGACACCTTCGGGCCAGATGATGCCCTTGTCGTCATGGCTTGCCTCGATGATCGCACCCACCAGACGGCTGACGCCAATGCCGTGGCTGCCCATATGCACAGGCGTCGCTTTGCCATCGGGGCCTTGAACCGTCGCACCCATGGCGTCGGAGTATTTTGTGCCAAAGTAAAAGATCTGCCCCACTTCGATGCCGCGCGCGGTACGCTGGCGCTCGGCGGGGACTTGCGCAAACAGATCCGCGTCATGGGTTTCGTCGGTGCGCGCATAGCGCGATGTGAACTCTTCGAGCACCGCCTGACACTGATCGACCGAATCAAAATCGATCTCGCGGTCGCCGAAATTCAGATCGGTGATCTGGCTGTCATAGAACACTTCCGACTCACCGGTTTCAGCCAGTACCAGAAATTCATGGGTATCATCGCCGCCAATAGGGCCGGAATCAGCACGCATCGGGATGGCTTGCAGACCCATGCGCTCATAGCTGCGCAGATAGCTGACCAGATGACGGTTATAGGCGTGCAGCGCGTCTTCCTGCGTCAGGTCAAAGTTATACCCGTCTTTCATCAGAAACTCGCGGCCGCGCATCACACCGAAACGCGGGCGGATCTCGTCGCGGAACTTCCACTGGATGTGGTACAAGGTCAGCGGCAAATCCTTGTAAGATCCGACATGGCTGCGGAAAATATCCGTGATCATCTCTTCGTTAGTGGGACCATACAGCATATCGCGGTCCTGACGGTCCTTGATGCGCAGCATCTCTGGGCCGTAGGCATCATAGCGCCCGGATTCTTTCCACAAATCAGCAGGCTGCAAGGTCGGCATCAACATCGGAATATGCCCGGCGCGCTGCTGCTCTTCATGCACGATGTTTTCGATCTTGCGCAGCACCTTGAACCCCAGCGGCAACCACGAATAAATCCCGGCGGCGGATTGCTTGATCATCCCGGCGCGCAACATCAGCCGGTGGCTGACAATCTGCGCCTCCGACGGGTTTTCCTTGAGCACGGGCAGAAAATAACGGGACAGACGCATGATGATCCTCTCAAACTGGCTTCGGCCCTGATTATGCCAAACCATTCAGGGAAACAATCACCAACACCCCTCCTTCTCCGGCTCTTAAATATCCCGGGCTTTGGGGCAGCGCCCCAATCAACCCCACCTCAATCAACCCCGCCCCGACAAACACTAACCGCTAGGACGGCACCGCCCGCTTGGCCAGCTCCAACGCCACCCGCAACGCCTTTGCCATATCCTGCACCGATATCCACTCAAGCGGGCCGTGGATTTCCTGCATGCCGGTAAAGACATTGGGGCAGGGCAGCCCCATCTCGGTCAGACGCGACCCGTCGGTGCCACCGCGGATCGGCACCGACACCGGCTCCATCCCCGCAGCACGCACCGCGTCATGGGCCAGCTCCACCGGTGTCATGTCGTTTTCCAGCCAATAGCGCATATTTCGGTATTGCGGCGTGATCTCGCAATGGATCTGCGCGCGCGGCTCCGACGCCTGAACCGCATCGCAGACCTTGCGCAGCAACGCGCCCTTTTGCGCCAATCCCTCGCGTTCGAAATCACGCAGGATGAACTTTATCTCCGCCTCCGAAGACCCGCCCTTGATGGTGGTCGCGTGAATGAACCCGTCCAGCCCGTCCGTCGTTTCGGGGGTCATGGTGACATGCGGCAGGGTCATCAGGATTTTCGCCGCCAGATGCAGCGCGTTCACCATCTTGTCCTTGGCCCAGCCCGGATGCGCAGACACCCCCGTCACGGTCACCACCGCGCCATCGGCCGAAAACGTCTCGTATTCAATCTCGCCGGGCTTGGACCCGTCAAACGTATAGGCGAAATCGCAGGCCATATCGCCCGGCAGACGTGCATCCACACCCCGCCCGATTTCCTCGTCCGGGGTAAAGGCCAGCCGGATCTTGCCATGGGGCACTTCGGGGTTTTCCAGCAAATGCCGCGCGGCGGTCATGATGATCGCCACCCCCGCCTTGTCGTCGCCGCCCAACAGGGTCGTGCCGCTTGCGGTAATGATATCCTCGCCCAGCTTTTCGGCCAGATAGGGCGCGTTTTCCGGCGACAGTTTCAACTCCGGCGCATCGGCAAAGGTAATATCCCCGCCATTATAGCCGCGATGCACCACGGGCTTTACACCCGTTGCATTGAACTGCGGCGCGGTGTCGACATGGGCGCACCACCCCATGACGGGCGCACCTTCCACCGTGGCGGGCACCGTGGCCAGAACCACGCCATATTCTGTCAACTCGACATCCGCCGCCCCCATCGCTTCCAGCTCCTGCACCAGCAAGCGCGACATATTCAACTGTATTTCCGTGCTGGGGCTGGTCGGGCTGGTGTCGTCGCTTTGGCTGTCAATCGCGGCATAGCGCACCAGACGTTGTTCAAGTTCACGGTCAAAATCACTGCGCATATCGGGTCTCCTTGCTGACCACAGTGGCAATGCCTGCCGCCCCATTGTCAAGCGTCTGCCCGCACGGAAACCAAACCTGCCAATGCATCCTCAAAACGCATCCCCAAGATGTCGCAGATCAATTCCCCCTTTCAATTTCCAAATGGCCCAAAATCCCCGCCGGAGGCCCCCTTGCCCCAAAATACACCGCGATGTGTTGGGGATATCCCCAGATCGCCCGCCCTCTGCCCTTGAAAATCGGGGGCCAGTGCGCAATGTGAATAGAACGCGTCTTCGGAGATAGCCCATGGCACTGCCCATTCGAGATCAATTGAAATACTGGGGGATTGCCGGCGCGGTCTCGCTTGTGGTCCTTTGGTTCACCGGGGATGTGCTGCTGCCGTTTCTGATCGGGGCCGCGATTGCATATTTCCTTGATCCTGTTGCGGACCGTCTTGAACTGATGGGGCTGAGCCGGGCGATGGCCACCACGGTGATCACGCTATTTGCCATCCTGATTTTTGTGCTCATGGCCCTGCTGGTGGTCCCGACATTGGTCAACCAGGCGATCAACCTGATCGGGGTCGCCCCGGAACTGTCCCGCAATTTCTCCGAATTCCTGACAGAGCGGTTCCCGACCCTGCTTGTCGAAGGATCGACCTTGCGCACGTCGATCACCAGCATCGGTGCGACCGTTCAGGAACGCGGCGGCGAATTGCTGAACACGGCCCTGGCCTCGGCCGCGTCGCTGCTGAACATCTTGCTGCTGTTCGTGATCGTTCCGGTCGTCGCCGTCTATCTGTTGCTCGACTGGGACCGCATGGTCGCACAGATCGACAGCCTGCTGCCCCGCGACCATGCCCCCGTGATCCGCCGCCTGGCACGCGACATCGACAAAACCCTTGCCAGCTTTATCCGCGGCATGGGCACGGTCTGCCTGATCTTGGGCACCTATTACGCCATCGCCCTGATGCTGGTGGGTCTGCAATTTGGCCTTGTGGTCGGGTTTATCGCAGGTCTGGTGACGTTCATCCCCTATCTTGGCGCGATGTTGGGCGGCGTGCTGGCCATCGGTCTGGCGCTGTTCCAGTTCTGGGGCGATTGGCTGTCCATCGGTCTGGTCGCCGCGATCTTTGTGCTGGGCCAAACCATCGAGGGCAATTTCCTGACCCCCAAACTGGTCGGCAACTCTGTCGGGTTGCACCCGGTGTGGCTTATTCTGGCGCTGTCGATGTTCGGGTCGCTTTTTGGCTTTGTCGGCATGTTGGCGGCAGTGCCCATTGCTGCCGCACTTGGCGTGGTCACACGGTTCGCGACCGAACAATACCGCGAAAGCGTGCTGTACAAAGGCGTTGAACAGGCAACCTTGGACGAACGGGTCGACTGATATGGCACAACAACTTGGCCTTGCTCTTCCCAGTCGCACCGCACTGGGTCGCGATGATTTCTTTGTGGCACCATCCAACGCGATTGCAGCGGCGATGATTGACGGCTGGCAGGGCTGGGCCGGTCGCAAGCTGGCACTGACCGGGCCTGCGGGGTCCGGTAAAACCCACCTGACCCATGTCTGGGCCGCCATGGCCGGTGCGCAGATCATCAATGCCGCCGATCTGGCCACCGCTGATATCCCCCAACTTGCACAAACCAGCGTCGCTGTCGAAGATGTCCCTGCGATCGCGGGCAATGCGGCGGCGGAAACCGCGCTTTTCCATCTGCACAATCTGGTTCTGGCCGAAGGTCACAGCCTGTTGATGACGGGCCCCCCCCCTGTTGCGGGGTGGAACCTGAGCTTGCCGGACCTCACCAGCCGGTTGGGCGCTGCCGGTGCTGCCGCCCTTGATGCCCCCGATGACATGCTGCTGACGGCGGTAATGGCCAAGCTGCTGGCAGACCGGCAACTCACCCCGAAACCCGACCTGATCCCCTATCTGCTGTTGCGCATGGACCGCTCCTTTGCCGCAGCGGGTGCGCTTGTTGCTGCCCTTGATGCGGCCAGCCTTGCGCAGAAAAAACCCCTGACCCGCGCACTTGCTGCACAAGTGCTGGACAACCGTGCCTGAACCGCGCGATACTCGTGCCATTCCTTTTGTCATAATTCTGTTGTAATCCAACGCCATAAGGCCGCTATGAACCAAGCAGATTTCCTCAAGGCCGATTTCCCCCAAGCAGAGACATTGCCCGATCTCGACCTCTCTGGACCGGGGCGTTTTTATAACCGTGAACTCAGCTGGCTGGGCTTTAACTGGCGCGTCCTCGAAGAGGCGCAAAACCCCCGCGTGCCCTTGCTGGAACGCCTGCGGTTTCTGTCGATTTCGGCGAATAACCTTGATGAATTCTATACCGTCCGCGTGGCTGGCCTGCGCGAACTGGCCCAAGCCGGCAACACGACCCCCGCCGCTGACGGCCTGTCACCTGCCGAACAACTGGTGCTGATCAACGAAGACGCCCGCAAGCTGATGCTGACCCAGCAAAACACGCTGGTCGATCTGATGACCGAAATGGACGCGCAGAACATCATGCTCGAACGCGCCGCTGATCTGGATCAGGCCGATCTGGCCTATCTCGAAGATGTGTTTCTAAATCAGGTGTTCGCGGTCTTGTCCCCGCTGGCCATCGACCCCGCGCATCCCTTCCCCTTCATCCCCAACACCGGCTACGCCCTGGCGCTGCAACTGGAACGGACCGCCGATAAACGCCCCTTGCAAGCGCTGCTGCCGATCCCCGCCAAGATCGACCGCTTCGTGGCCCTGCCCGCCCCCGAAGGCTGCAAGCGGTTCCTCCCGCTCGAGGATTTGCTGGTGCTCAACATCCCCGGCCTGTTCCCGGGCTACAAACTAAAAGGCCACTTCGAATTCCGCATCCTGCGCGACAGTGATCTCGAGGTCGAAGACGAAGCCGAAGATCTGGTGCGCGAGTTCGAAGTCGCCCTCAAGCGCCGCCGCCGCGGCGAGGTCGTCCGCCTGACCCATTCCGCCGGTGCTCCGGAAAAGCTGAAAAACGTCGTGATGGCCGAATTGCGCGTGCGCCCCCAGGATGTGATTGAAATCGACGGCATGATCGGGGTTGGCGATCTGTCCGAACTGGTGATCGACAGCCGTCCCGATCTGCTGTGGCCGCAGTTCACCCCCCGCGTGCCGGAACGGGTGACCGATCATGACGGCGATATGCTGGCCGCAATCCGCTCGAAAGACATGCTGCTGCACCACCCCTACGAGACCTTTGACATGGTCGTGCGCTTCCTGACCCAGGCCGCCCGCGACCCCAACGTGGTGGCGATCAAACAAACGCTCTACCGCACCTCGCGCGACAGCCCCATCGTCGAAGCCCTGTGCGAAGCCGCTGAAGACGGCAAATCCGTCACCGCATTGGTCGAACTCAAAGCCCGCTTTGACGAGGCCGCGAATATCCGCCAGTCGCGCAGGCTCGAACGGGCGGGTGCCCATGTAGTTTACGGGTTTATCGACCTGAAAACCCACGCGAAAATCTCGACCGTGGTGCGCCGCGAAGGCGACCAGCTGGTCACCTATACCCATTATGGCACCGGCAACTACCACCCGATCACCGCACGCATCTACACCGATCTGTCGTTGTTCACCTGCGACCAGAAACTGGGGCGCGACGCCACCAAAGTGTTCAACTACCTGTCCGGCTATGCCCAACCCGATACGCTGGACAATCTGGCCATCTCACCAATCTCGCTCAAACCCCGCCTGCTCGAAATGATCGCAGCCGAAGCAACATATGCCGCCGCCGGCAAACCCGCCGAGATCTGGGCAAAAATGAACTCCATCGTCGATCCCGACGTCATCGATGCCCTCTATGCAGCCTCGCAGGCCGGAGTCAAAATTAGCCTCGTGGTGCGCGGCATCTGCAGCTTGCGCCCCGGCATCAAAGGCCTGTCCGAAAACATCCGCGTCAAATCCATCGTGGGCCGGTTTCTGGAACATTCGCGCATCGTATGCTTTGGCAACGGCTATGGCCTGCCCCATAAAAAGGCCCGCGTTTTCATGTCTTCTGCCGACTGGATGGGCCGCAACCTGACCCGCCGCGTCGAAACCCTGGTGGAAATCGAAAACCCCACCGTCAAGGCACAGATCACCAGCCAGATCATGGCGGCCAATCTCGCCGATGTAGCACAAAGCTGGGTGATGTCCGCCGATGGCAGCTTTACCCGCCCGCCTTTGCAAGACGGGGTTTTCGCCTTCAGCTGCCACCGGTTTTTCATGGAAAACCCTTCACTCTCGGGCCGCGGCAGCGCCGGGGCCTCAGATGTGCCCAAACTGACCCATACCGAAGACTGACAGCGTTTTCATTTTGCCCGATAAACTCTCGCCGAAGGCGCAGGCTTCCTCCGCGATCCCGATTGCCGCACCCGGGCTCACCTCGCCCCACGCGCCAGAATGTCATGAGGGCCGCAGGCCCTCGCCTTTTTACAGCCCACCTCGCACCGTTAGCGATTGACCTTCCCCCCCCAACTGGGCCAGTTTGAAGCTGAACCAAGGCCCCGCAGGAGCATTTGTGGCAGATAGCCAAGACACCAATCCGCCCCCCCCTGTCCCTGAAACCGGCGTCGCCGATCTGGGGCTTTTCGGAAAACCGCTGTTTCTTGATCCCTCCGCCCGTGCGCTTGCCCGGGTCGGGGTTGTCGATGTGGGGTCGAACTCTGTCCGGCTGGTGGTGTTTGATGGCGCGGCCCGTTCGCCTGCGTATTTCTATAACGAAAAGATCATGTGCGCCTTGGGGGCTGGCATGGCTGAAACCGGTCATCTGTCGCCGCAGGGGCGCGCGCGGGCGTTGTCGGCGATGAAACGTTTCAGCAAGCTTGCTGACGGGATGGATCTGGCTGAACTGACGGTCGTGGCGACTGCTGCGGTGCGCGATGCGTCGGATGGCCGTGCATTCTGCGACGAGGTCGCGCGTGAAACCGGCCTGAAAATCTGGGTCATCGACGGCGAGGAAGAAGCCCGGCTTTCCGCACAAGGTGTGCTTTTGGGCTGGCCGGGCGCTTACGGTCTTGTCTGCGATATCGGTGGATCGTCGATGGAGCTGGCCGAGATTTCAGCAGGCCGCGTCGGCAAACGGGTCACCTCGGCCTTGGGGCCGCTCAAGCTGCGCGATCTCAAGGGCGGTGCCAAATCACGGCAAACCCATATCAAAGAGGTCATGCAGGGACTGGCTGAAAAAATGGGCGCGCAGCGCGACCGTTTGTTCCTTGTCGGCGGGTCGTGGCGGGCGATTGCGCGCATTGATATGGTACGTCGGGGCTATCCGCTGCATGTGCTTCATGAATATCGCATGACCGCCAAATCCGTGCGCGCCACCGTGAAACACATCCAGAATTCCGACCTCGAAGAACTGCGCCTGATCAGTGGCGTGTCCTCTAGCCGGATGGCACTGGTACCCTTTGCCGCCGAAGTCCTGTCGCGGCTGGTCAAGACCTTCAAGCCCAAGGACATCGCCATTTCCAGCTATGGCATCCGCGAGGGCATGCTTTACGAACAGATGCCCCAGCGTTTGCGCGACCGCGATCCCCTGATCGAGGCCTGCCGTTTTGCCGAAGCCAAAGATGCCCGCACCCCCGGTTTCGGCAAGGTGTTGTTCGATTTCATTGCGCCGCTTTTCAAATCCGCTTCGCCGCAGCGCAAACGTTTGATCAAAGCCGCCTGTCTGCTGCATGACGTCAGCTGGCGGGCGCATCCCGATTACCGCGCCGAGGTCTGTTTCGACAACGCCACCCGCGCCAATCTCGGCGGGCTCAAACATTCGGAACGTATTTTTCTGGGGTTGGCCCTGCTGCACCGCTATTCCAACAAACGCGAAAACACCCGCTTTGAAGACCTGTATGAAATGGTCGATGAAAAGACGCGCAACGAGGCTGAAATTCTGGGCAAGGCCATGCGGTTTGGTGCGATGCTGTGGATGAACAAAGACGAGGAACGCGGGACCCTGAAGTGGTTCCCGAAAAAGAAGCTGCTGGAACTGTGGTTGACCAACGACATGCTGCCGCTTTTTGGCGAGGTCGCAGAGGCGCGTTTGAACTCTCTCGCCGCCTCCTTGGGCGCTGAGGTCCAGTTGAAAACCGTCAAGGCCTAGATGTCGAACTCCGGGTTCTGGTCCACGATGATTTTCGCGGGCGGCGGGACCGGTACATCAGGTTTGCGTTTGATGATAATGTCGCCGTTTGGCAGGATTTCGGGGGCCTCATAGACGCTCCAATCCTCGACCGTTTCAAGCAGATCGGCAAAGGCGGGCCCCATTTCACTGGCAAACTCCTGCAAGGCCGGCCCCAGTTTTTTGCCAAGCTCCGACAAATCCTCCAGCGCCGGTGCCATTTCCTTTTTCAGCCCCTCAAGAAACAGCTCTACCCCGCGCTCCATCATCGACTGGCCCTCATCCGGCAAATCTTGGGCAAGCGGCAGACCGGGCAGGCAGATCAGCGAAAAAATCAGCGCGATGTGTTTCATGGCCCGATGATACACCTCTTTGTGCGCCCCGCAAAAGATATCGCACGCGCGGTCAGTCGTCGAACTCGATTGTCACGGGGAAATGATCGGACGCCGTGATCAACGCATCGCGCAATTCTTCATCCGCCCAACAGTCCGGGTCATCCAGCGGATGCCAGATGCGCCAGCTGGCATTGCGCTCAATGAACGCCGGGCTGACCATGATGTAATCCAGCAATGCCTGCAAAAACCGCTTTTCCTGCGCGATCCAGAACCGCGAAGTTGTCGGCATTGCCCCGATGCGCTGTGACAGGGCGCGGGTGGCATGGGGGTCGATCAACGCTGCTTCCCCGCGGTGGCCCATCACAATCTCGACCGAGGACCGGCCGAACAGGTCCTCAAACGAATCCAGACCCGGACCATCGTTCAAATCCCCCAAGACCATCACCGGCGCGCCCGCGACAAGCAGTTCGTCAATCCGCCTGCGCAACCATATTGCCTGCGCCAGTTGTTTGCGGCGGTTGGCGATCCCGAGGCGCAGGATATCAACAGGGGTCTCTGCCCCGTGCGGCGCTTTCGATTTCAGATGCGCCCCGATCATCTGGAACGCAAACCCCGATCGGGTCTGAACGCTCAACTCAAGCGGCGGCTTCGAGAAAACAACAGCATCTTCGCTGGCATCAATATCCAGATCAATCCGCAAGATACCGTCGAACTGGGGCGCACCGGTTGCGCCATCGGGGCCGGTCGCCTCTCCGCCCGGCGTGTGGCTGGCCGTCAGCTTGGCAGGGTCGTAAAGCAGCGCAATTTCCTGCTGCGTATCATTCGAAAACCCCATAACCGCATGGGTCGTGCGCAAATCGAAATGCGCGGCAAAGTTTTGCAACGCGGTCAGGGTCTCGTGTTTACGGCTGTTATCAGGGGCCTCGATCACCATCACGGCGTCCGCATCCAGCGCCCGAAACACCCGCCCCAGGGCCTGGGTTTGCTGGGCGCGGGTCACTTGATGGCGCGCTGACCATCCGCCATCGTTAAACAGCTGGTTATCGTCGTCGAACAGTCCGGTGAACCATTCAATATTATAGGTCGCAATGCGCATCAGCGCGCCTTGCCCGACCAAGTTTCCCAGGCGCGGTTGATGTCGATCATCCGCTTTTCCGCCATCGAAATCGCCTCAGGTGGCAGCCCCCGCGCGACCAATGCGTCAGGGTGGTTGTCACGAACCAACTGCCGCCATGCGGCCTTCGCCTCCTCCATGGTTGCATTGGGCGCGATGCCCAGAACCGTATGCGGAAGCGGCGATGTGTCCGGCACAAACCGCGCGCGCAAAGACGCGAAATCACTGTCGTCCATGGCAAAAATCTGCGCCACGCGGGTCAGGAACGCATCTTCGTTGGGGTGGTACATGCCGTCCGCCATCGCGATGTGGAACAACCCCTCGATCAGATCGCGCAGCATTTCCGGCTGGTCGGCAAACATCTGCGCGATGCGGCCTGCATAATCCTCAAAACCGGTCACGTCCTGACGGGCCAGATTAAACACCCGCGCCGCACCCTGCTGGTCGGCCTCTGCAATCTGGAACACTTCGCGAAACGCTGTGACCTCGTCGCGGGTCACCTGTCCGTCAGCCTTGGCCATCTTTGCACCAAGCGCGATCACCGCGATTGTAAAGGCCACTGACCGCTCGGGCGGGCTGCGAAGACGGTCGAAAACAGCCGCCAACCCCTCACCTGCAGTGAGCGCTGACAAAGCTTCGGTGATACGTGACCAAATCGACATGGCACCACCATACTGCGCCGCAGCGCAGAAGTCAGGGGGCGCTCAGCATTTTCTGCATCAAAATCAAATCCAGCCATTGCCCGCCTTTACGGGCGATTTCCGGCATGCGCCCGACATGCTGAAACCCCAAGGCCGTGTGAAACGCCACACCACCGGCATTGGCGGCACTGATACCAGCCACCATGACATGGTGCCCCTGCCCGGCGGCGGATGCAATGGCCTTGTCCATCAAGGCGCGCCCGGTGCCCTGCCCGCGTGCGCCGGCACCCAGCACGATGCTATGTTCGACGCTGGTGCGGTAGCCCGGCCCTGACCGGAATTGCGCATAGGTGACAAAACCTGCGATCGCCTCGGCCTCCGCCTGCGCCACCCAAACCGCCCCCGGCCTGTCCAGGATCATCGCGGCAATGCCGGTTTCGGTCTTTTCTTCGGTGGTAAAGGTAAACAACGTGTTGCGGATCATGTCATTCCAGATCGCGGCAATCTCGGCAGCATCGGCTTGGGTTGCGGCACGGATCGTCATTGCAATACGACCTTGGCACCGCCGACCTCGACCTCGGCCCGCAAACCGGCATCAGCCTCCACAAAACGCACCCGATTGTCGTGCAAAAACGGCGCAAGAAGGGCTGCCAATGTCATGGCTTCCGGATGGTGCACCTGCAACGCAGTCAAACGACAGTCCGCCGTCAAAAGCCGTTGCGCCGGATGCGCGTCGCCTTGCCATTCAATCAAGGCCGGCGCGCAATTGTCAAAGGGCAAGACCCCGGTTTCCGGCACAGCCATCCGCCAGCGCAAATCCCCGCGCTGCAACTGGACCGGGGCACCAAACCCCGCCGGCAAAGCCGCCAATGCAGCGTCCAGATCATCGCAGCGGCAAATCCAGTTTGTCAGCCGCGCGGGGCCGGTGAACCGGTCCAGATCAAACCATCTGGCGCGGTCCGGGATGGCGGCCTCGGGATTGATCGCAATCGCCTCAAGATACAGCCCGTCTTGCATCCCCAATAACCTATTATGGGTATGAAAAACCGCATGTTCCCCGCCTTGTTGCATTTCGACGCCCAAAGCATCCTGAACATGGGCCGTCGCCGCGCCCAAACTCTCTCCTGCAACGGCGATATGATCCAGTTCGATTCTCATTTCAGCTTCCAAATGGTCAGAAATCCTCGGGGGAGTTTGAGGGGGCAGAAAGCCCCCTCATTCTTAAAGGTAGAGGAGTTTGAGGGGGCAGAAAGCCCCCTCATTGCTTGATACCGACTTAACCGCGGGTTTCGCGGATCAGTTTCAGGATGTCTTTCGCGGCGTTGGGGATGTTGGTGCCCGGCCCAAAGATCGCCTTGACCCCTGCATCATACAGGAACTTGTAGTCCTGCTGCGGGATCACGCCGCCACAGATCACCAGGATATCCTCGGCCCCTGCGTCTTTCAGCGCCTTGATCAATTGCGGTGCCAGCGTCTTGTGACCCGCGGCCTGCGACGAGATGCCGATGACATGCACGTCATTGTCCACCGCATCCTGCGCTGCCTCGGCCGGGGTCTGGAACAAGGGGCCCACATCCACGTCGAAACCGATATCGGCAAAGGCGGTCGCAATGACTTTGGCACCGCGGTCATGGCCGTCCTGACCCATTTTGACGACCAGCATACGTGGCCTGCGGCCTTCGCCCTCGGCAAACTCTTCGACGGCCTTCTGGATTTCTGCAAAACCGCTGTCGCCCTCATAGGCGGCACCATAGACACCTGCCAAAGTTTTCACTTCCGCGCGGTGACGGCCGAATTCGCGTTCCATTGCCATGCTGATTTCTCCGACTGTGGCGCGGGCCCGCGCGGCTTCGACGGCACCGTCCAACAGGTTGCCGCCCTCTTTTGCGCGGCGGGTCAGTTCCGCCAGCGCGGCGGTGCACGCCGCCTCGTCGCGGGTTGCGCGCAATGTTTCCAGCCGTTTGATCTGGCTGTCGCGCACGGCCACGTTGTCGACGTCGAGAATATCAATCGCGTCTTCGGTTTCGCGGCGGTATTTGTTGACGCCCACGATCACGTCGGTGCCCCGGTCGATCTTGGCCTGACGGGTGGCGGCGGCTTCTTCGATGCGCAGTTTTGGCATGCCGGATGCCACGGCCTTGGTCATGCCGCCCAGTTCTTCCACCTCTTCGATCAGCTTCCAGGCCGCTTCGGCCAGATCGCTGGTCAGTTTTTCAACGTAATAGCTGCCAGCCAATGGGTCGACGACATTGGTCACGCCGGTTTCCTCTTGCAAGATCAACTGGGTGTTGCGCGCGATGCGTGAGGAGAATTCAGTCGGCAAGGCAATCGCCTCGTCCAACGCGTTGGTGTGCAGAGACTGCGTGCCACCCAAGACCGCCGACATCGCCTCGTAGGCGGTACGGATCACGTTGTTATAGGGGTCTTGTTCCTGCAAGGACACGCCCGAGGTCTGGCAATGGGTGCGCAGCATGGCGGATTTCGGGTTCTTGGGCTGGAATTCATCCATAATCCGCGACCACAGCAAACGGGCGGCGCGCAGTTTGGCGGCCTCCATGAAAAAGTTCATGCCGATGCAGAAGAAAAAGCTGAGGCGCGGCGCGAATTTATCCACGTCCATGCCGGCAGCAATCGCCGTGCGCACATATTCACGGCCATCGGCCAGAGTGAATGCCAGTTCCTGAACCAGGTTCGCGCCGGCCTCTTGCATGTGATAGCCGGAAATCGAGATCGAGTTGAACTTTGGCATGAAATCAGAGGTGTATTCGATGATGTCCCCGATGATCTTCATCGATGGTTCGGGCGGATAGATATAGGTGTTGCGCACCATGAATTCTTTCAGAATGTCGTTCTGAATGGTGCCTGACAGGACCGATCTATCATGGCCCTGCTCTTCGCCCGCGACGATGAAGTTCGCCAAGATCGGGATAACCGCGCCGTTCATGGTCATCGACACCGACACCTTGTCCAGCGGGATGCCGTCGAACAGGATTTTCATATCTTCAACGCTGTCGATGGCCACACCGGCCTTGCCGACATCCCCTTCGACGCGGGGGTGGTCGCTGTCATAGCCGCGGTGTGTCGCCAGATCGAAAGCGACGGAAACGCCCTGCTGGCCAGCGGCCAGTGCGCGGCGGTAGAATGCGTTGGATTCTTCGGCCGTGGAAAAGCCCGCATATTGGCGGATCGTCCAGGGCCGGCCTGCGTACATCGTCGCCTTGACGCCACGGGTAAAGGGGGCCACGCCGGGGATCCCGCCCATGTGGTCAAGTCCGGCAACGTCATCGGCAGTATAGAGCGGTCTAACGTCGATGCCTTCCAGCGTGTGCCAGGTCAGATCGTCAACGGTTCGTCCACGCAGTTCGGCCTCAGCCAGATTGCGCCATGTCTCTTTGTCGGCTGTCATGGGAGTGTCCTTTTCTAGTGTCGCCCGTGGGCTGGCTTGTGCCTGCTCTGTTTCGGGCGGGATTTTCTGTCAGTTGGGCCAGACCATCCGCACCGGCAGCAAGCCAGAACAGATCGTCGGAATAGGTTTCTCGCAGCACGTCGGTCTGCGCTTCGGTAAAGGGGTTCCAGTGGCCCGTCTCATCGGGCAACAGGTCGGGGTTCTGGCCCCGTTCGACCAGAATGGCGCGCAAGGCAGGCAGATCGGGGGCGCGGTTCAGCCAATAGTGGTCACGGTCACGCGGTGCCTGCACGCCGGTCGCCTCGGACAGAAGCGCGTCGGGGCGGCCTGCGAATTCTTCGAAGGGGGCGATCTTGATTTCCGCATTCGGCACGGCACAGGCCAGATCGGTGATCACATCGCGCCAACCGCGCCCAGACGTGGCAATGCGGTCAAGCTGCGCCGCGTCCGGCACCCCGTGGCCGCGCGATATCGCATAGGCCGCCGCCGACGCCCACCATGTTTCGGGGGAACGGATGTTAAGCATAACCCGTGTGATCGCGCCGTCAAAGGCCGCGCAATAGCGCGCCATCCGGTCCCCCGCCGCAGGGAAAAGAGCCCCCGTGCGCACGCATTGGCGCGACGAGCCGATCATGTTTTCATCCGACACCAGCAGCCGCACCACCCCGGCATCGCGCGCGCGCGACAGTTGCAGGGACACCCGCCCTTTCACCCGGTCAGGCGACCGCCCCTGCATCGCGGGGCCAGGAAACATACCGGAAAACAGCCCCTTACGGGTCCGAAGCGGGCCCCAGACGCCGGTGCCGGATGTGCCAATCGCGTCGGAGTTTGCCCGCAGATACCTTTGAAAACTGGTCGTCGCAGTCCGATGTGCGCCCACATGCAGAATAATATCCATCAGCTTATCGCCCAATCTTCTTAAGAGGACCATCCCAACCGATCCATTCAGGGGAATGACCCCATTCATGGTCGAAGACCTGTTGCGTTAAGCTTAATATGTGCTTGCGCCAATTTGCGCATCGCAATCGCGCGCAAACCCCCTATATCAGAGGCAGTAGGAGAGAAAATGGAACCTGTGATAGCCCTTGTTTTTGCTGGATTGTTTGCGTCCGTACTGTCCGCACAAACCCCGACAGAACCACCCGCCCCGGTGCTGTTTGCACCGGCAGATATGGCAGATTTGAGTGAATTCCACTGGAAAAAAAGGCCGGTTCTGGTCTTTGCAGACAGTCCAGACGACCCTGCATACCAAGAGCAGATGGAATTGTTAATGGAACAGCAAGAAGATTTGCTGGCCCGCGACGTCATTGTGTTAACCGATACAGACCCCGCCGCCCGCAGCCCGTTGCGGCTGAAAATGCGGCCACGCGGGTTCATGCTGGTGCTGGTCGGCAAGGATGGCGACATCAAACTGCGCAAACCGCGCCCTTGGGACGTGCGCGAAATCACCCGCAGCATCGACAAGATGACGATCCGGCAACGTGAAATCCGCGATGCCAAGGAAAAATCCGGAAAGATATTCGACTGACACGCCCCCATAGCCCACCTCACCGGCACAGCGTGAACCGCTGGGCCGATGGGGTGAAATATGGGTGCGTCAAAGGCCATCGGGTCTATTCAAACTCGATGATGATATCATCGACAGCCAGACTGTCGCCTGCGCTTGCGTTGATCTTGAGAACGACGCCCTTCTTCTCGGCGCGCAAAATGTTCTCCATCTTCATCGCTTCGATGGTGCAGAGGTTCTGGCCCTCCTGAACCTCGAAACCGACTTCGACGTCGATTTTGACGACCAGACCGGGCATGGGGCACAACAACAGCTTGGACGTGTCCGGTGGCAGTTTTTCCGGCATCAGGCGTGCCAGTTCGGCCTGACGCGGGGTGCGCACATGCACCTTGAGGTCGGCCCCACGGGCGCGCACACGGAAACCGCCGGAAATCTTGCCGACCTTAAAGATCAGCGGCGCATCATCGACGGTCATCGTGGCCAGTTGATCGCCCGGCGTCCAGTCGCCCGATACGCGCATGGCATGGCCATCCTCGAAGGTGACCGTCGCACCTTTGGGATCGGCGTCGATATCGACATCATAGGATTGCCCCTGAATGGCGACATTCCATGCGGTACCCACCTTGCGTTCGTGGTTGTCCATCCGGCCCGAAACGCGGGTCCGGCGGATTTCGCCAACCCGGTGCATGGCAGCCGTTGCAGCGGCGATGCGGCGCAATTCGGTTTCGGGCAGCTCAACCCCGCTAAAGCCGTCGGGGTATTGTTCTTCGATAAAGGCGGTTGTCATGTCGCCCGCGATAAAGATCGGGTGATCCATCACGGCAGACAGGAACGGCAGGTTGTGCCCGATGCCCTCGACCTCAAAGCTGTCCAGAGCCACACGCATGGCTTCGATCGCTTCGGCGCGTGTTGGGGCCCAGGTGCACAGCTTGGCAATCATGGGGTCGTAATACATGCTGATCTCGCCGCCTTCATAGACGCCGGTATCATTGCGCACGGCCATCGCACCACTGGGGGCATCGCCTTGCCATTTGTCATTCGTCAGCAACGGTCCGGCCGCGATTTCCATCGGTGGGCGGTAGCGGGTCAGACGACCGATGGACGGCAGGAAGCCGCGATACGGGTCTTCGGCATATAGGCGGTTTTCGATGGCCCAGCCATTCAGCTTTACATCGTCCTGTGTGATCGTCAGCTTTTCGCCATTGGCCACGCGGATCATCTGCTCAACCAGATCGACGCCGGTGATCAGTTCGGTGACGGGATGTTCAACCTGCAAACGGGTGTTCATCTCGAGGAAGTAAAAGTTCTTGTCGCCGTCCACGATGAATTCGACGGTCCCTGCCGAGGCATAGCCAACCGCTTGGGCCAATGCGACGGACTGTTCGCCCATGGCCTTGCGCGTGGCTTCGTCCAGAAAAGGCGATGGCGCTTCTTCGACGACCTTTTGGTTGCGGCGCTGGATCGAACATTCGCGTTCGCCCAGATACACGCCATTGCCATGGGCATCGCACAAAACCTGAATTTCGATGTGGCGCGGCTGGGTTACGAATTTCTCGATAAAGATGCGGTCATCGCCAAAGCTGTTGGCGGCTTCGTTCTTGGAGGACTGGAACCCCTCGCGGGCCTCTTCGTCGTTCCATGCGATGCGCATGCCTTTGCCGCCGCCGCCCGCAGATGCCTTGAGCATCACCGGATAGCCGACTTCGTTGGAGATTTTCACCGCCTCGTCTGCGTCTGCGATCAGACCCATATAGCCGGGCACGGTTGAAACGCCCGCTTCCTGAGCGATCTTCTTGGAGGTGATCTTGTCGCCCATCTTCTCGATCGCGCCAACTGGGGGGCCGATAAAGGCGACACCGGCGGCGGACAGCGCTTCGGCGAATTTGGCGTTCTCGGACAGGAAACCATACCCCGGATGCACCGCTTGTGCGCCGGATTCCTTGACCGCTGCCATGACCTTGTCGATCACGATATAGGACTGGTTGGCAGGGGGCGGGCCGATGTGGATCGCCTCGTCTGCCATTTGAACATGCAGCGCTTGCGCGTCTGCGTCCGAATAGATGGCGACGGTCTGGATGCCCATCTTTTGCGCGGTCTTGATAACACGGCAGGCAATTTCGCCGCGGTTGGCGATCAGGATCTTATTGAACATGGGCTGTCCTTTTGGGTCTTGAGGAAACGGAAAAACCCCGCATCAGCACAGGCTGAGCGGGGTCGGTATTTTGATATGGTGACGCGCTGCCGGGGGCGGCAGCACTGTCGGTCAGATTAGTTGCAGCGTACGGCACCCGACTGGCAGGCAAGCACGTTTGCGCCGGCACCGATGGCTGCACCCTGAAGCAAGCTGCCGCCTGTAAGGACGGCTGCACCAGCGCCGACGGCACCGCCGCCAAGGGCTTGTTCGCCAATGGTGTCACCGCAAGCGGCAAGGCCTGCACAGGCTGCGAGGGCAAGAGTGATGTTCTTGAATGACATGGGGGGCGTCCTTTTGATCTGCTCATCATTGCGTTTAGATTACGTGACTTAACGCGCATGTAGAGCAAATGTTCCCCTTCAGCGACCGAATTGCCAAGCCTGTTCGGAAACAGAGGCGAAATCCTGCTTGCTGCGGGGCGGTTGTCCGCCGATGTGACCCATGCAGACATCATCTTCAATCCTCGAACGCGTCAGGGAAAGACGCCCGTGCAAGGCCTTCTTTGATGACCAGCAGGGCTTCGTAATCTTCGGGGTCAAAGGGGTCCTGGGCCGGGACGACCTCGCGACCAAAGAGCCATGACAAACGGCCCGCGTCCAGATTGCCGCGCTCGAAAGGTTCGTCGCCGAAACATTCCCAAAGCGCAGCCATGAAGGCCGTATCCGCACGCCGGTCAACCGACTTGCGATCCGAGCGGCGCTCGCGGCGGGTCAGCGGTGTCACCCCTTTGGGGTTGGCGCGACGGATCGTAAATTGAAAGTCCGAACCGGGCATACGCCCCGGAAAACCGCGATGTTTCAGCATGATGGCCCCCAGACTACAGGGATCATGCACGGCGTTGTTTGGGCAGGATGGGTGAGGACAGGCGCAACCGCCTGCCCCCGGCAAGTCTTACTTGTACTTGCCTGTGTATACTGGCTCAACCGAGATTGGCTCGGGTGCAACCACAACATATTCTTCTTGCTGCTTTGGTGCGCATGCCGAAACGGCTGCGATAAGGCCGAATGCGGCCAACAATGTAATGCTCTTGGACATTTAAGTCTCCTGTCGCTGTTTGAAGGGCCTGACACTGCCTCATGCCAATTCGACCCCGTTTTTACGGTAAGGGATACTTGGGTATTCCTTGGGCAAATAATACCGCAGTTGCGGCCCATTGGATACGGGTCGCGTTTCAATCGGCGAAATTGTGACTCCAAAGCCGCAGTTGTGCGACCGGTCACAGGCCGCCGCGCAAGATGTTGTGGTTGCATTACAAAGCCTCCCAGATACAGGTGCCATTTTTCAGGCGATATGCTTCGAAAAACTGTGTCGCGCCGGCGTCGGCCGCACCGAATTCAACCGCCCGGTCTGCCAGCGAAATCACAATCACGTCGCCCGTCAGCGCATACTGCGCCATGTAGGGGATAGCCAGCGTATCACAGAGCACCTTCATATCCGGCCCCGCCGCGTCATAGCCGATGGTGCCCCCGTTTCGGGCGATCTGCGGGGCGATAAACCTGAACCGCAGCCAGGTTTCATCGCCCATCTGATCCACAAGAACCTCTTGCAGATCGACGGGCTGGCCAGACGGCACATCAACCGCCAAGGCCGATGTCGCAGCCAGGATCAGGGCGGCGGCCAGTTTCATCTGGCCCCCAACCCTGCCCGTGCAGGCATTGGTCTTTGTGTGTGATCAACGAACGGTTTCACGCGTTTCTCCTGTCGCGCCAGAGATTCTATGCCTTCGGCGAGGATATTTAAGAGCCAGAGAAGTTAGAGCGGGATGTTATCGTGCTTTTTCCACGGCATTGTTTTTTGCTTGTTGCGCAATGATGCGAAGGCGCGGGCGATGCGTTTGCGGGTCATGCGGGGCTGGATGACCTCGTCGATGAAACCACGTTCTGCCGCAACAAAGGGGTTGGCAAAGCGCGTTTCATAATCCGCCGTGTGGCGGGCGATTTTTTCGGGGTCTTTGAGATCGGCACGGTGGATGATTTCGGTGGCACCCTTGGCCCCCATCACCGCGATTTCGGCTGTGGGCCAGGCATAGTTGAAGTCCGAGCGCAGGTGTTTGGACGCCATAACGTCATAGGCACCGCCATAGGCCTTGCGGGTGATCACGGTCACCATCGGCACTGTTGCCTCGCCATAGGCGAAGAGCAGTTTGGCACCATGTTTGATCACGCCGCCATATTCCTGGCTGGTGCCGGGCAGGAAGCCGGGCACGTCGACCAAGGTCAGGATCGGGATTTCAAAAGCATCGCAGAAGCGTACGAACCGCGCGGCCTTGCGCGAGCTGTCGATGTCGAGACAGCCTGCCAGCACCATCGGCTGGTTGGCAACAACGCCGACGGTGCGGCCTTCGATGCGGATAAAGCCGGTCAGGATGTTCTTGGCAAAGTTTTCCTGAATCTCGTAGAAATCGCCTTCGTCCGCCAGTTTGTGGATCAGCTCTTTCATGTCGTAGGGGGTGTTGGCGTTTGCGGGCACCAGCGTGTCAAGCGATGCCTCGATCCGGTTCGGGTCGTCAAAGAACGGGCGGACGGGTGGCTTTTCACGGTTGTTGGCAGGCAGGAAGTCGACCAGGCGGCGCACTTCGGCCAGCGCTTCGACGTCGTTTTCAAAGGCCGCATCCGCCACCGAGGATTTGCGTGTATGGGTCGAGGCCCCGCCCAGTTCTTCGGCAGTGACCTGTTCGTTGGTCACGGTTTTCACCACGTCAGGGCCGGTCACGAACATATAGGATGTGTCTTTGACCATGAAGATAAAGTCGGTCATCGCAGGCGAATAGACCGCGCCGCCCGCACAGGGCCCCATGATCACGCTGATCTGGGGGATCACGCCCGAGGCTTCGATATTGCGCTGGAAGACTTCGGCGTAGCCCGCCAGCGATGCCACGCCTTCCTGAATACGCGCGCCGCCGGAATCGTTGATGCCGATCACAGGTGCACCGTTCTGGATTGCCATATCCTGAATCTTGCAAATCTTTTGCGCATGCGCTTCGGAGAGCGAGCCGCCGAACACGGTGAAATCCTGACTGAACACATAGACGAGGCGGCCGTTGATCGTGCCCCAGCCTGTGACCACACCATCGCCTGCGGGCTTTTGGTTCTGCATGCCGAAATCGGTGCAGCGGTGGGTTACGAACATGTCGAACTCTTCGAAAGACCCTTCGTCCAGCAGCAGATCGATCCGTTCACGGGCAGTGAGCTTGCCACGGGCGTGCTGCGCATCGATGCGCTTTTGCCCCCCGCCAAGGCGGGCTTCTTCGCGACGGTCTTCGAGCTGTTCTAGGATATCTTTCATGACGCACCTCTGTTAGATTTCCCGCATACTATCCAGAGTGGCTGCACAACCAAAGCGCCTTTTAGCAAATTTGCAAATTATATACAGAGCAATATGTGCAAACTGCAAATTTGGAAAGTGTGAGGAAGATCATAGACAACATACAACCACAGGCATAAGTGCATTTGCATGAAAGACGATAACACCGTCCAATTTCTGGACAAAACCAGCCCCCCGCATCTGTCGACGCTGATCCTGTTGTCCGGGATTGGTGCGCTGGCAATGAACATGTTCCTGCCCAGCCTGCCGGCCATGGCCGAGTATTTCGGGACGGAATATGCGGTGATGCAATTGTCTGTGCCGCTTTATCTGCTTTTCAGCGCGGGGTTGCAGCTGATCATCGGGCCTGTGTCCGACAATCTGGGGCGGCGCAATGTGCTGCTGTGGGGGTTGGTGATCTATATGGTCGCGACGCTGGGGTGTATCTATGCGCCCACGACCGGCGTTTTCCTGATGTTCCGTTGTGCGCAGGCCATTGTCGCGGTGACCATGGTGCTCAGCCGCGCCATCGTGCGCGACATGTTCACCCAAGACAAAGCGGCGTCGATGATCGGGTATGTGACCATGGGCATGGCGCTGGTGCCGATGATTTCCCCTGCCGTTGGCGGCTTGCTGGATCAGGCATTCGGCTGGCAGGCGACGTTCTGGGCGATGTTTGCTGTTGGCGGGATCGTTTTTGCGCAGGTGTGGTTTGATCTGGGCGAAACATCGGTGCGGTCGGGCAAGACCATGCGCCAGCAGTTCCGCGAATACCCCGAACTGCTCAAATAGCCGCGCTTCTGGGGATACTCGATGGCGGCGGCCTGTTGTTCGGGTGCCTTTTTCGCCTATCTGGGCGGCGCGCCTTTTGTGGGCAGCGAAGTCTTCGGCATGGAACCTGCCGAGCTTGGCCTTTATTTCGGTGCGCCTGCGGTTGGCTATTTCGTTGGCAACTTTATCACCGCGCGGATGGCCACCACATGGGGCGTCAACACGCTGGTGCTGTGCGGGTGCCTTGCCAATGCGCTCGGGGGGTCCGTATCGCTGCTGATCTTTTTGGCAGGCTACGGCAGCCCGGTGACGTTCTTTGGCATGATGACGCTGGTCGGTCTGGGCAATGGGTTGTGTATCCCCAATGCGACGGCGGGCCTGTTGTCGGTACGCCCCCATCTGGCGGGCACCGCATCGGGATTGGGCGGCGCTGTCATGATCGGCGGCGGGGCCGGCCTTAGCATTCTCGCGGGGTCTTTGCTCAGCAAGGAAACAGGGGCCTATCCGCTGCTTTTGATCATGCTGTTGACCGCAGCGGCAGGGGTTGTATCGATCCTGGTCGTGATCCGCCGCGAAAAAGCGTTGGGGATCAGCTGACCACGGCGCTTGCAGCGCCAAGTTTGCAAAGCTAGGGTCGGGGGACATCGCAAATTTGCAAAGGCCCTGATCTGCATGGCAACCCAAAAGCTGTACGCTGGCGCGAAACTGCGCGAATTGCGCACCAAGATTGGTAGCACGCAAAAGAACTTTGCCGCCAAGCTGGGCGTGTCCCTGCCCTATTTGAACCAGATGGAGAACAACAACCGTCCCGTCAGCACGACAGTGGTTCTGGCGCTTGCCTCTGAATTCGGGATGGACGTGACCGAACTGTCCAGCGGAGACAGCCAGCGTCTGGTCAGTGACATGCGCGAAATCCTGTCCGACCCCTTGTTCGAAGGCGACACCCTGCCCCTGGCCGATCTGCAACTGGCCGCATCCAATGCACCGGGGCTGGCGCGCGCCTTTATCAAGCTGCACCAAAGCCATCGGCAGACCCATGAACGCCTTGCCTATCTGGACGAGGCATTGGGCCGCGAAGATGCCCGTGCCTCCCCCAGCCCCTGGGAAGAAGTGCGCGATTTCTTTCACTATTGCGACAATTACATCGACGCAGTTGACCGCGCCGCCGAACATTTCGCCCGTGCCCATAGCGATGGAAAAACCCTCAAGTCGGCAGCGATTGCGGCCCTGACAGCCGTTGGCATCACGGTCAGCTTTGATGATGTGCCTGCCTTGCGCCGCTTTGAACCCGCCGCCGGGATTTTGCACATTTCGTCGCGTGCCCCGCAAGAAACCCAGCTGTTTCAACTGCTGTTCCAGACGGCGATGATCCGGCAGAACGACCTGCTTGAAGCGACCCTTGATCTGGCCCGTTTTCACAGCGGTGCCGCGCGTGACATCGCCAAGATCGGGCTGGCCAATTATTTCGCCGGTGCCGCGCTGATGCCCTACCAGACCTTTCTGGCCAAGGCGCAGGAATGCCGCCATGATCTGGAAATTCTGGCGGGGCAATTTGGTGCGTCGATCGAACAGGTCGCGCACCGCCTGTCGACGCTGCAACGCCCCGGATCAAAGGGAATTCCGTTCTTTTTCGTGCGTGTCGATCAGGCCGGTACAATCACCAAACGCCATTCTGCCACACGGCTGCAATTTGCGCGGTTCGGCGGGGCCTGCCCGTTGTGGAATGTGCACAGCGCGTTTGAAACACCGGGCCGTTTCCTGCGCCAGCTTGCCGAAACGCCGGACGGGGTGCGCTATATCTCTCTGGCGCGGGACATCTCGAAGCCGGCGGGTCGCTTTGGCGCACCGGTGCGACGGTATGCTATTTCGCTGGGCTGCGAGGTGCGCCATGCCGCGGCCATGGTCTATGCCGACGGGATGGACACCAGCCGCGCATCGGCCTTTGAACCTATCGGGATTTCCTGCCGCATCTGCGACCGCAAAGGCTGCCACCAGCGGTCTGTGCCGCCGCTTGAACGGCAGTTGGTCGTCGATCCCGATCTGCGCGATGTGCTGCCCTATCAGGTGAAGTGATCAGCGCCGCGCGGCGCGCCACCCGGCGGCGCGGGCCTCGCTTGCGGAACAGAACCAGCGTTCGCCTTTATCTGTACGGATCGAGGTGCGTTGATAATCCCGCTGCCCGACCACATGGAAAATCCGCGCGCCTTTGGCGCTGATGTTGCCCTTGATCGTGCAACCGTTCTGCCCCACCTGCGCCGGTGTTTTGGCAGCCGCCGTCTGTGCATCGCGTTTGCCCGCGCGAAATTCCGAAGGACGGATCAGGCGATAGGCATGGATGCCACGGCCCGCCCGGATCGCGGCCTTTTCCACGGCAACGTAATCGCGGGAATATTCTGCAAAGGCAAAGGCCAAGCCGCTGGCGACAAGGCTTTGCCCCACATCCACATTGCCCACAATACAGCGCGCCACACTGCGACCATAACGATCTGTATCGACTTGTTTGCACACTGCCTGCTTGCCCCGATAGGCATCGCGCACCTGCTTGGTCACGAAGGACCCACAGCGCAGTTCGGTCCCGCCCGCATCGGTGCAGGTCTGGTCCCCTTCGGGGGCATCAATGCCGAAAAGCCGCACGCGCGTCCCGCCCACGTCAAACGTATCGCCGTCAATGACATGGATGGTGCCCGTAATACGCTTTTCGGCAGCATGTGCAGCGGGGCCGAGGACAAAAATGACCAAGGCAAGGGTCAGGTGTAAACAGAATTTTAACATCCACCATGACTGGAGCGTTTGAGCGCCCCAATCAATGACATTTGTTAACTTTAGTTAATTTTCTCCCGAACCGCAGCCCGCCTAGCGTTGGGACGTCTGCCAATCGGGATGGATCCAGGGTTCGTCATTCGACGCGGCCAAGGGATCATGCCCCAGAATATGATCGGACATCTTTTCACCCACCATGATCGACGGCCCGTTCAGGTTGCCATTGGTGATGCGCGGGAAAATCGAACTATCCGCAACGCGCAAGCCTTCAACACCGATCACCCGGCCTTGGGGGTCCACAACCGCATCCGGATCATCCGCACGTCCCATCCGGCAGGTACCACACGGGTGGTAGGCGCTTTCGGCGTGGTCGCGGATAAAGGCGTCCAGCTCGTCATCGGTTTGCACATCGGCACCGGGCTGGATTTCCCCCTTCACAAAGGGCTTGAAGGCGTCTTGCGCAAAAATCTCGCGGGTCAGGCGTATGCAATTGCGGAATTCCTCCCAATCGCGGTCCTGCGACATATAGTTGAACACGATTTTCGGCGCATCGGCAGGATCACCCGACCGAAGCGAGACCGCCCCGCGAGATGTTGACCGCATCGGGCCGACATGGGCCTGAAACCCGTGCCCCTCTGCCGCGGCCTTGCCGTCATAGCGCACGGCAATGGGCAGAAAATGATACTGAATATCCGGGTATTTGATCCCAGCTTTGGACCGGATGAACGCCGCCGATTCAAACTGGTTGGACGCGCCCAGACCGGTCTTGGTGAACAGCCATTGCGCGCCGATCATGGCTTTGGACACAAGGTTCCAGTGCTTATAGAGCGTAATCGGCTGGCTTGCGGCCATCTGGATATAAAGCTCCAGATGATCTTGCAGGTTCTGGCCCACGCCAGCACGATCCGCGACCACCTCAATGCCATGTTCCGCCAGATGCGCGGCAGGCCCGATGCCCGACAGCAACAGCAACTTGGGCGAATTGATCGACGACGCGGCAAGGATGACCTCGCCACTTGCGCGCAACACTTGGGTCTTGCCGCCACGCAACACTTCGACACCCACGGCGCGGCCGTCCTCGATCACCACGCGCTGCGCGAGGGCGCGGATGATTTCGACATTGCCGGTCTTTTGCGCAGGCCGCAGATAGGCATTGGCCGCAGACCAGCGCCGCCCGCCAAAGACGGTCTGCTCCATCGGGCCAAAGCCCTCTTGCTTTTCGCCGTTGTAATCGTCGGTCGCCTCGTATCCGGCCTGTTTTCCGGCCTCGACAAAAGCCTTGAACAACGGGTTCTTGCGCGGGCCACGTGACACATGCAGCGGGCCGTCCTTGCCGCGCCATTCCGCATCGCCCCCGTGGTTGCCGCCATGCCAGTGTTCCATGCGTTTGAAATAGGGCAGCACATCGGCATAGCCCCACCCATCGGCACCCTGTTCGGCCCAATGGTTAAAATCCTCGGCGTGGCCGCGCACATAGACCATGCCATTGATCGACGATGACCCGCCAATGACCTTACCGCGCGGGGTTGCCAGACGGCGGTTGCCCAGATGCGGTTCGGGTTCCGATGAAAAACCCCAGTCATAGGTCTTCATGTTCATCGGATAGGACAAGGCCGCCGGCATCTGGATGAAAGGCCCCGCGTCGGTGCCGCCATGCTCGATCACCAAAACCTTGCGCCCGGCCTTGGCCAGACGATAGGCCATCGCACAACCGGCGCTTCCCGCGCCAACAATAATAAACTCGGCTTGCATCCCAGCTCCTTCTCGTGAGTCTCAGGCGGGTCAAGGATGCCGTCAGGCACCGCGCATCTGCGCGGCTTGTCCTTGAGGCGCATGGGACTCGCACCTTAAAATTGATCAGGTGACTTGAGGATCAGACTGATCCCTCAAGCACCTCTCAGCAAACAGACGGCCCGCCCCCTGCACCCACTCCGATCAAAAATCTGGGCTCAGGGTGCATCACGCGCCAAATATCGAATGCGCGTCAGCGCTCCTTTGGATCACACCCGCTTTAGAACGGGGCCTCCATATCGCCCATGCGCACATAGACGGATTTCAACTGGCTATAATGTTCGATCGCCGCCTTCGAATTCTCACGCCCGACGCCCGAATTCTTCATGCCGCCAAAGGGGGCTTCGACGGGGGCGTCGTTATAGGTGTTGATATAGCAGGTGCCCGCCTGAAAATTCGCCGCAACGCGGTGGGCGCGGGTCAGATCGCGGGTGAACACGCCGGCGGCAAGGCCAAATTCCGTGTCATTGGCGCGGGCCATCACGTCGTCTTCGTCAGTGAAATCCAGCACCGACATGACGGGGCCAAAGATTTCTTCGCGCGCGATGGTCATGTCGTCGGTCACATCTGCAAAGACGGTCGGCTGCATGTAGAAGCCCTTGCCGTCGATCGCCTCTCCGCCATAGACCAGACGCGCGCCCTCGGCCTTGCCCTTTTCGATATAGCCAAGGGTGATGTCCAGCTGACGTTTCGACACCATCGGGCCAAAGCTGGTGGCAGGGTCCATCGGGTCGCCGATCACCGCGCCCTCCAGCCGTTCGGCCAGACGCCCGAGGAACACTTCCTTGATGTCGGCATGCACGAAGACCCGCGTGCCGTTCGAACAGACCTGACCCGAGCTGTAGAAGTTGCCCAGAATCGCGCCGCTGACAGCGTTTTCTATATCGGCGTCTTCGAAGACGATGATCGGGGATTTACCGCCCAGTTCCATCGTGACGTGCTTCATCCCTTCTGCGGCGGCGGCATAGACCTTGCGGCCTGTGGGCACCGATCCGGTCAGCGATACCTTGTCGACGCGCGGGTCAGTGACCAATGCGGCCCCCACGTCGCCCATGCCTTGCACAACATTATAAAGCCCCGCAGGCAGACCCGCCTCGAACAGGATCTCGGCGACTTTCAACGCGGAAAGGGGTGTTGTCTCGGAGGGTTTAAAGATGATCGAATTGCCGCAGGCCAGCGCGGGTGCGCCCTTCCAGCAGGCGATCTGCGTGGGGTAATTCCACGCACCGATGCCAACACACACGCCCAAGGGTTCGCGGCGGGTATAGACCCAGTCTTCGCCCAGTTGGATATGTTCGCCGGTCAGCGTCGCGGCCAAGCCGCCGAAATATTCCAGCGCATCCGCTCCGCTGGTCGCATCCGCCACGGATGTTTCCTGATAGGGTTTGCCGGTGTCATAGGTCTCAAGGATCGACAGGTCGTGATTGCGTTCACGCATGATATCGGCGGCACGGCGCAGGATGCGGCCCCGTTCGGTGCCGGTCATGGCGGCCCATGCGGCCTGGGCTGAACGTGCAGCCGTCAGCGCCTGTTCGATGATGGCAGGCGTCGCGGCATAAACCGTTGCGATCTTTTCGCCGGTCGCAGGATAGATCACCTCGATGGGCGTGCCATTGGTGTCTTCGACATAAGAGCCGTTGATAAAGTGGCTGGCGGTAGGTTGGGTTTGCATAGTTCTCTCTCAATTCGGTTCTGCGCCCCGCGCGGGGCCGGAAAGCGTCTACTCCCCGCGGGGGAAGCGCTTGTTTTCTTCCAGAACATTCAAGTCCATGTGGTTGCGCATGTATTGCTCTGACGCCTTGCGCAGGGGTTGGTAATCCCACGGATAATAACCCCCCTTGCGCAACGCCTCGTAGACCACCCAGCGGCGGGCCTGGCTTTTGCGCACATCGGCGTCAAAGGCATCCAGATCCCAGCGGGCATCAGCTTTGGCGCGCAGGGTCTGGCGCGTGCCCTGATGGGCGGGTTCTTCGGCCAGATTGGTCAGTTCATGCGGATCGGCGTCCAGATCGAACAGCTGATCGGGGTCCAGCGTGCAGCGGTTGTATTTCCACTTGCCATAGCGCAGCGATACCATCGGGGCTTGCGTGCCTTCGGCGGCATATTCCATCGCGACGGGTTCGGTACGTTCAACCCCCTGCCCCATGGGCACCAGCGACTGGCCCGTTGTCCATTCCATCACCTCGTCCATCGACACGCCCGCCAGATCGCACAGGGTCGGGCAGACGTCGATATTGCTGACGGGGGTCTCGTGCAAACCGGGCTCCATCTGCGGGGCCGCGATCATCATCGGCACGCGGGACGAGCCTTCGAAAAAGCTCATCTTGAACCAAAGGCCACGTTCGCCCAACATATCGCCGTGGTCCGACACGAAAACGATGATCGCCTCTTGGCGGGTGTCCTCGAGGGTTTGCAAAATCTCGCCGATCTTGTCGTCAAGATAGCTGATGTTGGCGAAATACGCTTGCCGCGACCGTTTGATGTGATCCTCGGTAATGTCAAAGCTACGCCAGTCATTGGCATCAAAGATGCGTTTGGAATGGGCGTCCTGCGTGTCATAGCCCAGATCAGAGACCTCGGGCAGCAGATGATCGCAGTCGTTGTACAGATCCCAATATTTCTTGCGTGCCACGTAAGGGTCATGCGGGTGGGTAAAGCTGACCGTCATGCACCACGGGCGGTCGTCAAGACCGCGTGACAGATCGTAAATCTTGCGCGTTGCCTCAAAGGCGACGGCATCGTCATATTCCATCTGGTTGGTGATTTCGGCCACGCCCGCACCTGTGACCGACCCCATGTTGTGATACCACCAGTCGATCCGTTCCCCGGGTTTGCGGTAATCGGGCGTCCATCCGAAATCGGCGGGGTAAATGTCGGTTGTCAGACGTTCCTCGAACCCGTGCAGCTGATCGGGACCGACGAAATGCATCTTGCCCGACAGGCAGGTGTGATAGCCCGCACGGCGCAGGTGGTGCGCATAGGTCGGCACGCTTGACGGAAATTCCGCCGCGTTATCATAGACACCCGTGGCGCTTGGCAATTGGCCCGACATGAACGCCGCACGCCCCGGCGCGCAGAGCGGGCTGGCGGTATAAGCGTTCTTGAAACGGGTGGACCGTGCCGCCAGTTTCTTGAGGTTTGGCGCGTGCAGCCAGTCTGCCGGCCCATCGGGGAACAGCGTGCCATTCAACTGGTCGACCATCAGGATCAGGATATTGGGTTTGGTCATGGTTTGCTTTCGATCAGGGTGTTCAAAAGGGACAGCGCTTGCGCACAGGCGGCAGGCGCACTGCCTTTGTCGGACAGGGCGGCACGCAGATACAGTCCGTCGATCAGCGCGGCGAGGGTTTCGGCGTCCTGTTCAGGCCGGGCCGAAATCGGCCGCAGCGCGTGGGTCAGGTTTGACCGCAGGCGCGCCTGATAGACGATCAGCAAGCGATAGGTTTCGACATTGGTGCGCGACGACGCGTATAGCGTCATCCAGGCGCTGACCGTCGCCGGATCAAAGCAGCTTTCGTCAAAGCTGGCCCTGATGATCGCCTCGGCGCGGGCGATGGGGGTATTGGCCTTGCGCAATTCGCGCCGTACTTCGGCGGAATATTCCGACAGAATATAGCGCATCGCGGCAAGAAATATCTGATCCTTGCCGCCGAAATAGTGATGGGCCAGGGCCTTTGACATGCCTGCACGGCGCGCGATCTGGTCAACGGTAACATCCAGTGACTGCGCGGCCCCGATTTCGGCTATCGTCGCCTTGACCAGCGCATCACGCCGGATCGGTTCCATTCCAAGTTTGGGCATTGTCGGTCCTCAACGTTCCCGGCATCCACGATTCCGGCTGTTAAGACAGACTTAGGGTTATTGACCCGCGAGTCAATAACCCGCAGGTGGCTGGCACTATGCGCCCCAACGCGTTGCGCAACGATAAAGACGGTTAAAGTTTTGTCGCAGGGCTGGCCGGGGTGATCTGGCGGTTCAACATCGCCTCGCGCCAGGTGATAAAGGTCACCGAAGCCAGAATGACAAAGCCGCCAAAGATAACCCAAATATCGATCGGCTCTGCAAAGACGACCGCGCCAAGGGCCGTGGCCCAGACCAGTTGCAAAAACGTGACCGGCTGGGTGACCGTCAGCGGTGCCGCAGCAAAAGCCAGCGTCATGGTGTAATGCCCCGCCGTGGCAAAGCAGGCGACAGTGGCAAGGATGCCCAGCTCCTGCATCGTCGGGGCGATCCAGACGGGCAGCGCAAAGGGGGCCAGCATGAGCGTCACAAACAGCGACATCATCGCGACCACCACCGATGGCTTGACCTCGTCCGCAAGCACCTTGGCCAGCAGATAGGCCCCGCCAAACACCACCGCAGCGATCAGCATCGCATAATGCCCGCCAGCCAGTTCGCGAAACCCCGGCCGCAGGATGATCAGCGCCCCCATCAAGCCAAGCGCAACCGCAACCATCCGCCGCATTGCCAGCGTCTCACCCAGAAACAGCGCTGCACCGATGGTCACATATATCGGCGCAAGATAATTCATCGCGGTGACTTCGGCGATGGAAATGCGGGTCATCGCATAGAACCACAAGATCACGCCAATGCCGTGCAAGCCGCCGCGCACACTGAACAAGGCCCATTGCCGCCGTGTCAGATGTGCCGCCCGCAAGGCCCCGATGGCGGGCAGCAGAAACACCAGCCCAAAGCCGTATCTGATGAATGCCGCCTCGGCAGAGGGCAGCCTGGGCCCCATATATTTCACCAATGCCGTGACGCAGATGAACAAAAGCCCTGTGACAACCATCCAAAAGATGCCGGCGACAGGTCGGTGGGGGTATGCGGTGCTCATGGGCTATACATTCCTGAAGCGGGGGGCGATCACAAGGTCACATCAACAACAGTTTGGCCGCGATCGCCCACATGGTCACCGCAATCAAGCCGTCAAGGATCTGCCAACTGCGCGGTCTGGCAAACAGCGGGCTCAGCAGACGCGCGCCGTAGCCCAGACCAAAGAAGAACACGAAACTGGCGCTTACCGCCCCTGCCCCGAAGGCCAGCCGGTTATCATATTGCGCCGATATCGACCCCAGCAACACCACCGTATCAAGATACACATGCGGGTTCAGCCAGGTCAGCGCCAACAGCGTCAGGATCGTGCCGCGCAAGGTCTGGGTGTTGAGCCCTTCGGCCTCAAGTGCGGCCCCCCCGCGCCATGCAGACATCGCGTTGCGCGCGCCGTACCAGATCAGAAACGCCGCCCCGCCATAGCGCATCACCGGTTCGAACCACGGCAGCGCCTGCCCCAAAGCGCCAAACCCCGCGACACCCGCAGCAATCAGCATCGCGTCGGACACAGCACAGGTCAGACAGACCCAGAACACATGGCTTTTGCGCAAACCCTGCCGCAAAACAAAAGCGTTCTGCGCACCAATCGCCAAAATCAATGTCAGGCTTAATGCGAATCCGGGCAGAAAGGCGTTCATCTCGACCTCTTTGAAACAGACCGTCTGCCTAACATGAAACATTAAATCCGCAAACGAAAACGGTGGTTTAGCCGGATTTCACGGGTTAACAGCGATTTTTTTCAACAGCGCATGAAACAAATGCGTGATCTGGTGCGTAACTACTAGCGAAACCGAACAACAAGACCTATCTGCCCCCCAATGCAATTAAGGAACGATGTCATGTCAGACGAAAAACAGAAGCTGGAAATCAGCCAGGAAGAATTGACGCTTATCGAAGCGGCACTTCACACTCAGGCTAAAATTCTGGGCGTTCAGGCAAGCGCCGGCGGTTCAAAGGCATTGGCCCGCCTGAACGACGTCAAACGCGCCTTGACAACGATCACCCAGCAAAAGCCCGCCGCAAAGGTGGAAAAAAACCGCATGACAGGCGTATTTTTCAGCATGTCGCGGATGTTCGGCTAAAGCCAAAACCAGATAGGTCACGAAAAAGCCGCCCCCGGTCACCGGGGGCGGCTTTTTTGCGCCTTGTGGAAAGGTCGGATTATGCAGCGCGGCTTAAAGCTGCGCCATCACCTCGTCAGAGGCTTCAAAGTTTGTGGTGACCCGCTGCACGTCATCGTCATCTTCCAGCGCATCAATCAGCTTCATCAGCTTTTCCATGCCTTCCAGATCCATTTCGGTGGTGGTGGTCGGACGCCACACCAGCTTGGTGCTATCTGATTCACCCAACTCGGCTTCCAAAGCCGTGGCAACATCGTTCAGATCCGTATCAAGACACCAGATGACATGCCCGTCTTCGGTGCTTTCCACATCTTCGGCACCGGCCTCGATCGCGGCCATCATGACGGTGTCGGCGTCACCAACCTCGGCGGGATAGGTGATCTCGCCCTTGCGGTCGAACATGAAACCGACGCTGCCGGTCTCGCCCAGATTGCCACCGTTCTTGGTGAAAGTTGAGCGCACCACCGATGCCGTCCGGTTGCGGTTATCGGTCATGGCTTCGACGATGACGGCCACACCATTGGGGCCATAGCCCTCATAGCGGATTTCTTCGTAATCCTCGCCCTCGCCCGCCGAAGATTTCTTGATCGCGCGGTCGATCACGTCCTTGGGCACCGAAACCGATTTGGCTTCCTTGATCGCCAGACGCAAACGCGGATTTTTGTCCGGATCGGGGTCGCCCATTTTGGCCGCAACGGTGATCTCTTTCGACATCTTCGAAAACACCTTCGCGCGCAACTTGTCCTGACGACCTTTACGGTGCTGGATGTTTGCCCATTTTGAGTGGCCTGCCATGGTAACCTCGTGTGCGTAATTCCTGAACTGTGGCCTTATAGGCCAGCGTTTGCCCGCGAACAAGCCACGCCGCATGACTCCCGCCAACTTCTCTGGCTCACAAATATCCTCGGGGGTTTGGGGGCAGACAGCCCCCATCGCGACTGCTAGGTCTAAAGCCCGCTTCCCAATTTCAGGCACGCCCCCCAATGACCCAAGACCAGATCATCCTTTTTACGCTTTTTGCAGCCGTCTTTGGCATGCTGCTATGGGGCCGCTTCCGCTATGATCTGGTGGCGTTTTCCGCCTTGATGATCGCGGTCGTGCTGGGCGTGGTGGACAGCAAAGACGCATTCGACGGCTTCGGCCACCCCGCAACCCTGATCGTCGCCCTTGTCCTCATCGTATCCGCGGGGTTGGTCCGCTCGGGGGCGGTGCTGTTGATCACCCGCACCATGGTAGACGCGTCCCGCCGCCTGGGTGCGCATATTGCGTTGATGGGGCTGATCGGCGGCGTCTTATCCGCGTTCATGAACAACGTCGCGGCCCTGGCCTTGCTGATGCCGGTGGACATTCAAACCGCACGCAAGGCGGGGCGCAATCCGGGGCTCAGCCTGATGCCGCTCAGCTTTGCGACAATTCTGGGCGGGATGGTCACGCTGATCGGCACACCGCCCAATATCATTATCGCCTCAATCCGGCAGGAATCGCTGGGCGCGCCATTTGGCATGTTCGACTTTGCCCCCGTGGGCGGGATCGCGGCGATTGCGGGGCTGGCTTTTGTTGCCCTGATCGGCTGGCGCTTGATCCCCGGCCGCGACGATAGCGCGCTCAAACCCGAAGACCTGTCCCAATATATTGCCGAGCTGACGGTGCCCGAAGGCAGCAAGCAAATCGGCAAACGTCTGGCCGAACTGCAAGATGTCGCCGACAAATCCGACGTGGTGATCCTTGGCCTGATCCGCGAGGGCCAGCGCGTTTACGGTCAGGCCCGCAACGTGGCCTTGCAAGCCGGTGACGCGCTGGTGCTGGAGGCCACGCCAGACGCGCTTGACGAATTCCGCAGCACCCTGAATTTTCTTGTCGCCGACACCACACGCCACGACCTGCTGCATGCGGATGGCGAAGGCGTAGAGATCATCGAGGTGGTCGTGCCCGCCGAGTCCCGCCTGAACGGGCGCTCGGCCCAAACGGTCGGCCTGGCATGGCGGCAGCGGTCGGTACTGCTGGGCATTTCCCGACAAGGCAAAAAGATCACTGCCCAGCTGCGCAAAACCGAATTGCGCGCCGGTGATATCCTGCTGCTGCTGGTGCCCCGCGACACGGCGGCCCATGTGGTGGAATGGCTCGGCGTATTGCCTCTGGCGGATCGCGGCCTGGCAGTGACCGAGAACAGCAAGGTCTGGCTGGCCATCGGGTTGTTTGGCGGGGCCGTGACGGCGGCCAGCTTTGGGCTGGTCTATCTGCCCGTGGCCCTGGGATTGGTCGTCGTGGCCTATGTGCTGGCCAGGATCGTGCCCTTGTCAGAGCTATACACCCATATCGAATGGCCCGTCGTCGTGCTGCTGGGGTCGATGATCCCGCTGGGTGCCGCGCTGGAGACATCAGGCGGCACCCAGCTGATCGCCGGTGCCCTGGTCGGGCTAACCGAAGGCATGCCCGCATGGATCGTTTTGACGGTTTTGATGGTCGTGACGATGACCCTGTCGGATGTGCTCAATAACACGGCAACGACCATCGTGGCCGCCCCCGTCGGCATCCAGATGGCCCAGAGCTTGAATGTCTCGCCCGATCCTTTTCTGATGGCGGTCGCTGTGGCGGCCTCCAGTGCGTTTCTCACCCCGATCGGGCATAAGAACAACACCTTAATTCTATCCGCAGGTGGATATAGGTTCGGCGACTACTGGCGTATGGGGTTGCCATTGGAGATCATTGCGATCGTCGTGGCGATACCTTCGATCATGTTCTTCTGGCCTTTGTAGTATGGAAAAAGTGAGGGGATGCGTTGCTGCACCCATGCTTCTCAAGTGCACTCACAGTACACCCTGAGACCTCCTATAAGCCTCACTGAGTGCTGCGCTAGGGGTATGCCATATAGATCATAGGAGCTACCTACCCAGCGTGGCACCCCCGTCCCCTTGGCGTTAACTCAGGGATCACGAGGGGGCCACGGGGGGTAAAGGTGGAAGGCTCACGTATATTAAGGCACTCGGATTTTTTGGGACAGAAACTAATCGGCTGGCTGTCGACCATATTGGCTGGCTGTCGACCATATTGGCTGGCGACAGCGCTTGCCTATACGCTGGTATGTGCCTAACTCTGCTCCAATAGATTTTATTGAGGTCATTATGGACGTATCACAAGTAATTAACCTAGGGACTTGGAGCGCTGAGGCCCTTCCTGATCTCATACAAAAGTATACCGCTCTTCATCAGGTCTTAAAACACAACGCGACACAGCAACAAAAAAATCCTGTTCGCGAAGCTCACCGCACTCTTCTCCACGCTCTAGAGCAGATGTCCTTTGACCGACTTACGAATGAAGAAGTCGATCTCTTGAGCCGCTTAGACGCATTGCAATATCTTGGTAAAAAGGGTGCTCACATCGTCACAGATATTGTCACTATGAGCGATTTTGACCCTGCTTCCGCTGCTGCAGACCTGCAGGGCCTGATCCAAAGACTGCAAACCGCAAATCAAGATATTTCTGCAGCCAAAGACGCTTTAAAGAAGCTCGACTTGGAGTTCATCCCAGACGAGATGGTGCTAATGGAACTCCCGCAAATACGGGTTCGCTTCAAGGATGGAGCGTCAATAGATGACGTTTCTCGCCTTAAAAAGTGGAGCGCTGACTGGTATGACATCGCTCGAGGCGCAGCTATGAGTGTCGGAGAACCCCCCCAGTCGGTGAAGGTCGTTGGTGCCAGTAATGGTTCTGTCATCGTAACGCTGACTGCCGTCGCATCGGTGACGATCGTTCTCGCGATTATTGCTAAGAATGCAGGTCGCGTCGCTAGTGAAGTGCTGAGTATCGCCAATGACATCGAAGATTTTCGACACAAGAAAAGGCTCAACACGATCATTGAAGACGAATTGAAGCGTCAGCAGACGTTTGTCCAAGATACAGGTACCGAAGACACGATTGCAGAAATCAAGAGTGCTGTTTCGCTTCAGATCGAACACGAGACCGAAGCCGTTCTTCGGAAATCGGTGTCCAAATATTTCGACTTCTATGCGAAAGGAGGAGATGTGGACTTCATCCCCCCTCGTCACCTTCCAGAGCCTGACGAAGAAAACGAAGACGGCGCTCTGATTGCGGAGATTGCAGTTCAAGCTCAAGAGAATGACAGGCTGATAGGCGTAATAGAAGCGGTTAGAACGCAACAAGCTGAAATTTTGCAACTGATCAATCGCCAAGACGGTACGCCCAACAACGGACTAGAAACCGACGAGTAGGGTCACCTCAACTCTGCTCAGGCATCGCCAAGTTGGACGAACGGGCTGTTCGGGACAGTTCCCAATCCAGTGTGTTTTCGACGTCTCGCAGGACATTCACAGTGTCAGCGACCACACGGGCCTCTGCAATGAATGTGCGGTTTGGATTTGCTGCAATGATTGCGGCATGTTCGGCCTGACCCTTAGCGAGGGCTTGGCGGACGCCTACCAGCAGGCTACACGCCATCGCCCAGCTATTCATCTCTGTGGGTGTGGTCGTTTCAGTGGGTGTGTTTGTCATCTTATTGGTTCCTTGGTTGATGGGCCTCGTCGGCCTCGTTTTGATATGTGTCAGGGGTTGGCTTAGGGTTTCCTGAGGGGCTTCGTTCAGCCTTGGATGTGCTGAACCTTCGACCACCATGCGAGGGTATTCACAGGGAACGAACGCTTGCCATCACGGATGAAGTCGATCTCAGTTGATGGGGCTGCTCCCTCTCGGATCAGCTTACGAGCGATGTTGGGGTAGGAGCGCTTGTGACCTGTCGTCTGGGTGATCTCAGAGAGTTCTATAGTTATCATGGGGTGTCCTTCAGTTTGTCGTTTGTGACCCACCGTCCTTGCGGATGGCTGGGAGAACAGTACCGGTGACCCATGCCTTGAACTCGCGGGCCTCAGGCTTGCGGCTCTGGAGGATCAGGTCGTAGAGACCGCTCTCGGTTACGATCTTGTTCATCCGTCCCTTGGTGTTAGGGACACGGTAGCTTTGAACTTCGGTTGAACCGATGTTTAAGAGGGCTGTTGAGATGTTTGAGATGGAGAGCGCCTTGCAAACGTCAGCGGCGACGAACCAAGGGTTCCCGTCGATCTCCACGGTGCGGATGGTTTTGACTTAGCGTGTCAGCCACGCTCAGTGCATACGCTTCGGGATGATCTGGTACGGGGTGATTGCTGTGAAGTGACAGAACCTGAACGCGGTCAGGAGGAGCAGGTTAGCAAAGCTGAGCGGTTGCTTGTTCAGTACGGTCGAGTTGTTCTTCAAGTTCTCTCTCCTTTTCCTCTGCGGCGTTATCAGCCTCGGCCTCTTCCCTGCGTGTCCATTCAATGGTGAAGTCGATCACGTCCAACGGGGTGTTGAGGGTGTCAGCGATGGCCTGCTCAAGCTCTGCGATTGCCTCGCGCTGGGCATCGGTTATGCTGTCTATCCGTTTCCCGCCTTCGAGGTTCAGGCCACCGACCACGCCGATGAAGATCGTGTCGTGTCTACGGGTGGCGCTGCGTCCACGTGAGGAGAGCGTTTTGGGGTTGCGACCAATCTCGACCACCCCATCCAACCGGATCACGTAGTGGAAGGTACACCCCAGATAGCCCTTGCAGGCATCGAAGTAATCCATTGCGTGGGCGTCTACCCGGTCATCGGCGATGGTGTTGGTGTAGGAGATGTTCAGGCCTGTGGTCGATAACCGTTCACGGGTGGGGAACGTGTCCACCCGAAGGCGACACGCGGCGGGTCTGATGGTCAGCATGGGCGGGGGCCTCCTGTGTTGCTGTGGGTGGAGTTTTGCAGCGGACCACCCAAGCCTCGAGTTGGCTCATGGTGATCCTCTGGTTGGACACTGGGTCGCTGCCCTCTTCCACACGGGCGACTGTGGCCCAGTGATAGTCTGGGTTCTTGATCTTATCGCGGGTGAGGTCGAGGATTGCGGCTTCTATGTCAGCGTCCCAACACATCTCATTGAGGGGTGTCATAGTCTCAGGTGTTCCCGAGTTGCTCGTTCAAGTCCTGATATAGTTCGGCCCATGTGATCCCCCCGTGTTTACCTTGGGCGCGGTCAACGGCGTATCGTTCCACGACTTGGGCGACACCTGCATGGGCGCTGGCCATCTCTGACAGACGGTCGAAGGCAGGTTTGCCCATCTCGTTGAGTGCTGCCTTGGTCGATGCCTGTCGGACTTCGTTTTCAACATGTGTCGCCATTGCGCGTACATCGGCTGGCACATCGGCTTCAGCGATGGACCCGTCAGCCAGACCACTGAGAGTTTCAACGACATGGTCGACTTGAAGACCTGCAAAGGCGATCTCGGCTAGGCTGGTATCGTAGACCTGTCCCTCTGCGGCTGTCATCGAACCTGCGTCGATCAGTACGTTCAGCTTGTCGATTGCTTCGTCGTAGGTCGCAAATCCTGTTTCAGACTTCTTGACGGTCTCGACCATTGGCTCTGGGGTATCTGTCCGTTTCCTTGCGGAGCCAGCGTTCAGCCCTTCGTCGAACACCTGACCCAGAAGACCCAGCTCCCGTGCCTGCTTTGCTGTGACCTGCATTCCGGCCACGTTAATGAGATCGTTGTCGTTCAGATCGTCTGCGGTCTGGACCTCGCGGTTGAAGGACGCGCCGCCACCACTCAGGACGGTTACGCCTGTGGGCTGGTAGTTTTCGGAGGATTGATACCCTTTGTTGTCTTGGGTCATGGATTGGATTTCCTTGTTCAGATCAGCCCCAGTGAGGTCAGATCATATTGATTGGGTTGATGGTTGAAGGGGGCAGTTTGTGCCTTCCCACGGTGGGTCAGCCACTCGAGTTGTCTGTCGCGGACCTCTATGAATTTCGAGAGCCTCTCGGCCTCCTTGAGCTTCTCGAGTTGCTCGGGGGTAAGCTCATCCTGATCGATGCCCAGTGCTTCTGCACAGGCGGCGCAGTTCATATGAGCTTCATCGAACAAGACGAACGGGGTCTTGCACTCGAAGCATTTACGATACCGCACCCTGAGGCCCTCAGAGATACACTGAGGGCATCTCGTGGCCTTCTGGCGGGTTGTGTCGAAGTCTTCATGGCAGGCCCCACAGCGCCTTGTGACGACCTCGCGTGGCTTCTTGGGGTTCGCTCTGGGCATGGTGATATCCTTTGACTTTGTGGGGTGCCGATGTGAGCACTGGCGTTGAGCACTGGCGTTGATCAGGGCTGCTTGAAGAGCCAATCGGTGGCGCTGGGCTGTGGTGTGTAGGTGGGAGCCTTCCATGCCCTCACAGCGGCCCTGTGGAGCCTGTTGGGCGTCCTCTCGTCTGCTGGGGCATCAACACCCTCGGGCCATTGACCGTTGATCTTACCAGAGGCCCTACGCAGTCCATGACCGTGCTGAGGAGACCACGGAACATGATCGGGCAAGTAGTGGTCAAATGGGTGATCGCCGGGGCCTTGAGTGGGCTGTGAGTTACGCGGGACGATCACACTGCGGTGGAATGTGCCATCCTCGACGCCCTGTAGGTATATGACTGTCGCTGTCTGGCCGACCTCACGGGTGACGCCCAGCGCCTTGGCTGTCTTGAGGACGTGGGTGCCAATCACTTCGAAGTCGGAGTGTTCAAGGCGGTAATTGCGGCGCACCTCACGCCCCTTGAGTGACCCTGTATCTCCTGTGGGTCTGATCAGGTTGCGACGAAGCATGAACGATGCACCACAGAGCCAGCGGGCGTACCTTGTGCCGACCCCAAGGTGATTGACTGCCAGATGGTAATGAATGGCAGCGACTGTAATCGACACCGCGTCCGGTGGCTTGCGTCTACCAACCAGCATGTGGGGCAACCTACGTGATGCAGCGATGCGGGGCCGTGCCATCAGCATGTTGTAGGAATAGATTGGTCGGTCTCCCCACGACCCCTCCCTGTGGCGGACACCTCGGGCCAACCTCACGGCATTCCTGAGTTCATCCTTGGTCGGGTTGATCTGGGTGAGCGTCTGCTTGGCGATGGCCCTGAGTGCATCGCTTGGTATGTAGCCGCCTGTGGGGATACCCTTCATCTGCCATCGACGACGACACAGCCAACATAAGCCTGTCTCTCGGCGGGCTTTGAGATCGCTTGGGGCTATCGCTGCGGAACACGCGAGGTTGCTGCAAGGATGGTGCATGGCAGACCTCCTTGCTTATGGGTTTGGGGTGCAGACGTAAAAGGTCACAGTCACCGATGAAGGCGCTGGACGGGTCTGCTTATGGTGATTGGGATTGGGTGTGACCTACCTGCATGGCCTGATACTGATCGTCTATACACAATAAGGTAGTTGGTATGGGATGATCACCATTCACCAACACGTACCCTTCACTGGAGATACACCTGAGGAATGCCCATAGAGGAACTATAGAATTTACCCTCGTACGTCTTCTCATAAGGGGGGTGGAATTTAACCACCTGAAAACAAACACATTTTCAGACCCTCGATTTCAGACCCACCGAGGCGTCCCCGACCGACAAACGGACGCCATTCTTCAAGCGTATCCAGATCGAAATACGCTGGCTGGCACCCCTCCCATCGCGATAGACCTTTGCCTCATCGACCAGCTTGCGGACCCATTGGTTGGCCTCAGGAATGGACAGAAGGACGATCTCGGAGGGAACCGAACCGTAAACGCGAGTTGACCTTGAGACGGTCTCCAGATTGCGGAGGCTCTCTTCGACCTCTGCTTCGGCTGCAAGTACAAGGCGGTCTAAGGCTGCATTGGGGCGTTTGCCCACGCGGGCTTGGAGATACTCGAGGTTGTCCTGAGCGGCCATGAGTTCCCCCTCAAGGCCTTCTGCTTCTGCACTTGTCTCCACGCCAAAGGCTTTGACGATCTCTGGCCACTCATCCATCAGCACTTGGTCGATATAGGACACAGCCCCCAGATACTTGTTGGTGACGTAATCGACGTAGGACACCGACCTGTTGTTCTTCTTGGCCTTGGCCTTGTTGCCCTCGTCAGACTTCAAGACACCTACCAGACGGCCCCGACATTGGCCCTGCTGTTTCACCTTGAGCGGTGCAGCGCCTGTCTGAATGCGGTGACGGACACGGCGGGCGATTTCCTCGTCGACAATACGCGGGTAATAGTCTGCGACAGTATCGATGATCACGCGCTCTTTCTTGGTCCCCTTGCCAATCTGAAGTGTGCCGTAGGGGGTCACTTCGCGTACCAACATGTAGACAAGCGGACCTGTCCAGTTGCCTTTCCCAGATAACGTGGGAATGCCTCTGTTTCGAAGATCAGTGGCCATACCGCTGGTTGGCTCACCGTTGGCGTATCGTTCAAACAGTTCTCGGATGAGAGCGGCCTTGTCTTCAATGACTGTGAACGTGCCATTCTCTAGGCTGTCACCCTTGAACTTGATCCACGCGGGAACCTTGGTGGTACGCTTACGGCTACCATCGGCCACCTTCTCAGCGTTGCTTTTCCACGCCGCCCCTACCCGCTCAGATTTGTACCTGCTTTCTTGGTTCGCCCTATCGAAACCAGCCAGCATAATGAAGGCATCCCCAAGTGAGAGCGGCTCCCCTGCTCGATACATCTTGTTGTCACTTAAGGTGACCACATTGATACCAGCCAGAGTGATACGCTTGATCAACATGTACCCTTCGTCAAAGTGCTGACGTGACAGGCGGTCGAGGTTCTCAACTATGAGAATTGAGCCTTCTTCAATCGCCCCCTTCTCAACGGCCTCAAGGAATGCACCCAACTTCCCTACATCAGCATTGGCACCTTTGAAGGCTGAAACGCCCTTATCTTCGAAGGTCTCTGTTGAGAGGCTGTAGCCTTCCCGCTGGCACCATTCTTGCGCCCGCTTGGTCTGTCTCTCGATGGAGTTACCATCCCTCTGGCCCTCCGAGGAGAACCTGACGTAGCTGTAGGCGATGGTCTGATGTTGATCTGGCATGTTGTGCATGTTCATGGCGTATCCTCTCGAAGCGGTCAAACGGTGATGGAGTAAATCAGGAGAGGGGTAAAATGGGACCGAGCGAACCACCCGATCCCCCTTCGCCTCACTGAAAGGACACAGCTTCAATGTCGGCTATCTTGTCTTCGAGAGCAGCACAGTCCTCATCGCTATACCTTTCGGCTTCACTCCCAGTCATACGGGCGAGGTCTTCACGTAGGTCCCACAGGGCTGTGTCTACGGCATACTGCAAGGCGGCTTCGGGTGTCTCAAAGTGGTTCAGGTTCATGTGTTTTCTCCAGTTGGCTATAGGTCCACATCGGACCCTTTGGGTTAACTCTCATCTGTGAACACTGGAAAACACCCATAAAACATAGAGATAACGAAGAAACCTTGGGTGCAACTCAGCGTCACACTCAATGGATAATGCTATACCCCAGATAAGGTCAACACGTTGATCCTTGGACCCGGGGGGTATTCCTTTGGGGATTACTGGCGCATGGGGTTGCCGCTTGAGATCATCGTCGTCGCGGTGTCCATTCCGGCGATTTTGGTGTTCTGGCCGTTGTGATCTGGCCCCCACGCATAGCATAAATTGAGGGCCAGCCCTCACACACAGCACCACGTGGGGGCCAGCCCCCACACCCCCGGGATATTTCCGAGCCAGAGAACGGGGGGCGAGGCGTTCTACCAGATGAGGGGGATGATCGCCGAGACGATCACGGACATTGTCAGGTTCAGCGGGATGCCGATGCGCATGAAATCGGTAAATCTGTAGCCGCCGGGGCCGTAGACCAGCGTGTTGGTTTGGTAGCCGATGGGTGTCGCGAAGGCACAGGAGGCTGCGATCATCACCGCAACCACCAGCGGGCGCGGGTCCATCCCAAGGGCCGCTCCGAGGCTGATGGCAATGGGCGTCATGATCACGGCCACCGCATTGTTCGAGACGATCTCGGTCAGGGTTGTGGTCAGCAGGAACACCGCAAAGATCACATAGAACGGCGAGAGCGTCCCCAGAAACGGCGCGATCGTGTCGACGATCAGGCTGATTGCGCCCGAGTTTTGCAACCCGACCCCAATGGCGAGCATCGAAAAAATCAGTGCCAGCAGCCGCCCGTCGATGAAGGTGAAGGCCTCGTCTGCATCGATGCAGCCCGTGGCCAGCACAAGCGCCACGGCAATCACCGCCAGCAGCAGAATGGGGGCCACGTTCAGGGCGGCAAGAATAACAATGCCCGAAAGGGCCGCAATAGCGATCGGTGCATGTCCGCGGCGGAACGCGCGTGCAGAGGGGTGCGACACGTCAACCATATCCATATCGGAGGCAAGCCGTTGAATATCGGCCATCGCCCCTTCGAGCAGCAATGTATCGCCGACTTTTACGATCAGTTCATCCAGTTGCCGCCCGATGTTCTGGTTCCGGCGGTGGACCGCCAGCGGATAGACCCCGTAGCGGCGGCGCAGGCGCAGCGCGCCCAGCGAGCGGCCGACCATTTTGCAGCCCGGTGTGATCAGTACTTCGACCGTCGAGGTTTCAACCGCCGACACCTGGTCAACGCGTTTGAGTTCCTTGTTGGCTTGCAGGCTGAGCAGTTCTGTCATCTGCGTGCGCAAGACCACGCGGTCGCCGACCTGGAGCTGAACCGCGCCAAGATCGCGGCGCAGCGACTGGTCGCCGCGCACCACGTCGATCAGCCGCACGCCTTCGCGTTTGAACAGTTGCACGTCCAGAACATCACGGCCGATCAGGTTGGATTCAGGTGGGATCACGGCTTCGGTAAAGAACTTCATCTTCGAGCGGTCGGTCAGCATAGACGCCATGCTGTCACGGGCGGGCAGAAGTTTGGGCGCGAAGACCGCCATGTAGATCAGGCCCCAGGCACAGACCACAAGGCCAATGGGCAGGATTTCGAAAATGCCAAAGGGCTCAAGGCCCTGGGAGCGCGCCACACCATCCACCAGCAGGTTGGTCGAGGTCCCGATCAGGGTCAGCGAGCCGCCCATGATCGCGGCATAGCTGAGCGGGATCAGCAGTTTGGATGCCTTGGTGCCCAAGGTCTGGCTAAGCTGCACGACAACCGGGATCATCACCACCACCACAGGTGTGTTGTTCATAATCGCCGAGGCCGCCATGACCGCGATAATCACCCCCACCACAGCCGTTTTCGGATGGGTTTTTGCATAGCGTTCAGCCAGCCGCGTCAGCACGTCCAGCGCGCCTGTGCGCACCAGCGCGCCCATCACGATGAACATCGCCGCAATCGTCCAGGGGGCCGAGTTTTGCAGCACCGCCTGTGCGTCGTCATAGGGCAGGATGCCAAGGACCAGCATCACGGCGGCCCCTGTCAGTGCAACCACCTCGGTCGGGAGGGACTCGCGCAGGAACATGATGAACATGACCACAACAATCGTCAGCGCAAGGATCGCAGAGGTGCTTTGCGACAGATTGAGAAAATCCATTCGGGGTGTATCCAGCCTATCCGAGGGGTATAAATCAGAGGTCAGTGTCGCCGATTGCAGCCGCTTGGGCAAGCGCCGCTTTGGGCCTTGGCTGCACCAGATACAGGCCGGCAAACATCATAGCAAGCGCGATCCAAAGTGTCGGCGCATAGGTTTCGGACAGGATGATCTTGGCCCAAATCAGCCCGAAGCCGGTCACCAGATAACTGACCTGAACGGCAAAGACAGACCCCGCCCGCCCCACAAGCCACATGTATCCGGCATAAACGACCACATGCACCAGCGCGGACACCACCAGCGCCCATTGCGGCAGATCCCACGGCGGGGTCGGGTCGATGAACTGGCCGGTCATCAGCGTCACGGGCAGCAGCAAAACCGCCCCGATCAGCGATGCGCCTTGCAGCACCTGAAACGCGTCCAGATCAAGGGTGCCCCATTTGGCGATGATATTGCCCTCGAACGCATAGCAAAGGCCCGCGATCAGCCCGATGAGGATCCAGATGACCGGCAGGTTCATGGACATCGCCGTGCCCGGTGCCACCAGCAGCAACACCCCCGCCAGCCCGCAGGCCAGCCCGCCAAGGCGGCGAAAGCTGAAATGGTCGAGCCCCATGGCCAGCGCGACCGGAAAGGCGAACATCGGCACCAGGCTTAGCAGCAGCGACAGGACACCGGATGGCAGCCAGATCGCCGCTTGATACGAGGCTGAATTCGGCAGCACCGTGCCGATCACCGCGAGGATCAGGTAGAGCCGCAGATAGCGCGGGCCGAACGGCAGGGGTTTGCGCCGTGCCGCGTTGATCGCCGTCATGAACACGGCACCGATCACCATCTGCCAGAACACCAGCCCGAAATGCTGATAGCCAGTGCTGACCGAAATCTTGGTCAATGGTTGGGTAAAGCCCCAGCCCGCCCCCAGCACCGCCAGAAACGCGGTGTAAAAGGCTATCTGGCCGCGTGTCACGGGGCGCTTTGTTGCAGCTTGCCGCCTTGGCGCACGGGGACGATGCGGGTCGCCTTGCCGGTGCGGTCATCGGTTTCGATATAGACGCCGGACAGGGTTGCCTCTTCGTTGGCGGGGGTAAAGCGGTCTTTGGGCATGCCGGTGATAAAGCGGCGCAAGGGTTCGGTTTTTTCCATCCCGATAACGGAATGGTAATCGCCGCACATGCCTGCATCAGTCAGATAGGCGGTGCCGCCGGGCAGGATCATCGCGTCGGATGTGGGCACATGGGTGTGGGTGCCCACGACAAGGCTGGCGCGCCCGTCGCACCAATGGCCCATCGCCATCTTTTCCGATGTCGCCTCGCAATGCATGTCGACAATGATCGCCGATGCCAGACCGCCAAGCGGATGGGATTTCAACACAGGCTCAAGCGCGGAAAACGGGTCGTCAAAGGGCCGTTTCATGAACACCTGACCAAGGGCTTGCGCCACCAGAACCTTGCGCCCGTTTTGTGCCGTGAACAGGCGCGCGCCGCGGCCCGGTGCATTTTTCGAAAAATTCAACGGCCGGATAATGCGCTGTTCCTGTTCGATAAAGCTGAGCATGTCTTTTTGGTCAAAGGCATGATCGCCCAGCGTCAGACAATCTGCGCCCGCATCAAGCAGGGTTTTGGCATGCAGGCCGGACAGCCCCATGCCCGAAGTTGCATTTTCGCCGTTCACCACGATGAAATCGAGCTTCCAGTCCTTGCGCAGACGGGGCAGGTTTTCACTGATCGCACGGCGGCCGGCACGGCCCATGACATCGCCAAGAAAGAGTATTTTCATGCCCCCAGCGTTAGGCCGAGGCGCGGCCAAGGGCAAGGGGCTGTGCGATGGAAATTTGCCCGCTTTGCCAAAACGCAGCCCAAGACGCAGCGGTATCAGCCTTCGACGGCATGGCCGAACACCGCGATGGCAAAGCCCAATGCGGCCAGCAAGGCGAAGCCGATGCAGCGTGGGCCTGCGCCCTGTCTGCCCGCGCTGAGCGCCGCGATGGCCGCTTGCAGCGCATAGTAAACCGCAAAGGCCCGCGAGGCATAGCTGATGATCTGGAACACATCGGCCCCCCAGGTCAGCACCAAGCCGATCAGCGTCAGCAGAACATACCCCATGCGGGGGCTGATCCGCCTGCCCGACATCTCGTACATCAGCCCGCCGGACCCGCTGGTATCGGCCACCGCCGCACTGAACTGCGCGGCCAGGGCAGCAACGACCAGCAGAACGGGCAAGATCGGGGCGACGATGCCCATCATGTCAACAATGGCGGTTTCGCTGAAAGACAGGTCATGGCGTTCGAACACATAGGCCAGCAGCACGATGTAGATCATGTAAATTGCCGCAGACAGCCATTGCGCCCATTTCATCGACTTCACACGGGTGTCGGTATCATAGCTGTCGCCCAGATAGCGCGAGGTCTCGAAACCCTGCACAGTGACGATCAGGCCAAACCCCAAGGTAAGCGCCGCCCAGCCCGACAATTCCGTCGGGATCACCACCAGCGTTCCCGCCTGCGCCTTGCCCCAAAAGAACGCCGAAAGCGCCACCAGCAGCCCCGCGATGATCGCCAGTTTGATCGTGACGCTGATATATTCCATCCGCTCGAGCGAGGCGAACCCCCGTGTCCAGCCCACAGAGAGGATCACAAGATAGACCGCACTGGTCAGCACCCGTGCCCCGACATCGCTGTCAAACGCGGTCAGACTGACCCCGAAGGCCCCGAAAAGGTTCAGATAATAGGCGACGGACACGATATAGGCAAAGCTCAGCGCCCAGGAGGATGTCGCCTCAAGCCCCGGTGCCAACACTTCGCCAGCTTCGATCCTGCGCATATTATACCGGATCGCGCCCCCGAACAGATAGGCCACCACGCAAAGGACCGCCATGACCGGCGGGGCAAGCCAGCCGAACTGCGCCATCAGGATCGGCCCCAGAACCAGAAAGCCGCTGCCGATGATGGAAGCCAGCGGTGTCGTCATTGCCTCCCAGACGGTGGAGCGGCGCAGGGGCCCCGACCACAGCAGCAGCGCCGCAAGGGCAATCGCCCCAAGTATGGAGCCCGTCAAAATCACCTTTTTATGTCAATCACGCCTGCTTCGGTGACGATCATATCCAGCGGTTCATCTGTGGGTTCCAAGGGCAGCTCGTCGACCTCTTGGCCCGCAAAGGCAAAACCGATCGCCAGCGTCGCGCGCCGCGCGCGCAGTTGCGCCAGGCTGCGGTCATAGAAACCACCGCCATAGCCCAGCCTGTCCCCGCGACGGGTAAAGGCCAGCAAGGGCACGATCAGGATTTCGGGCTCAAAGAAATCTTCGACCAAAGGGATCAGTGCCCCGAACGGCCCGTCGGTCATCGCGGCATCCGGCGTCCAGCGCGAAAACCGCAATGGCTGGTCCGGCCCGATGATAACCGGCACGCCAACCACCCCATGGGCAGAGGCCTCGGCCATTGCAGGGCGCGGGTCGATCTCGGTGCGGATGGGCATGAAACCGGACAAAGGTACGCCACGATAGCCAGCCAACACCTCGCTTAAATATCCCGCCTGCGCGCCATTGGCAGCATCAAACAACGGTTTGCGCCGGGCGAAACCCGCCTTGCGCGCCGCATCCTTGATGGCCGCCAGATCGGTCACAGCAACACCGCCGCCGCAAGGCCAAGGAACGCGAAAAAGCCGACCACATCGGTCACGGTGGTCACGAAGGCCCCCGATGCAAGGGCCGGATCAACGCCGATCCGTTCCAGTATAATCGGGATACCCGTCCCGGCCAATCCGGCCACGACCATGTTGATCACCATCGCCGTGGCAATCACATAGCCCAGCGCGGGCGACCCGAACCAGATCACGCCCACAATCCCCATGATCACCGCAAAGATGACCCCGTTGATCAACCCCACCAGACATTCACGCCGGATCACCCGCCAGACGTTCGATCCGGTCAAATCGCGTGTTGCAATCGCGCGCACCGCCACGGTCAGGCTTTGGGTGCCTGCATTCCCGCCCATCGACGCCACGATCGGCATTAGCACCGCCAGTGCCACAATCTGCGCAAGGGCGACTTCGAACTGCGAAATCACCATGGACGCGGCAATCGCGGTCAGCAGGTTGACCGCCAGCCACGGCAAACGCTGCTTGGTCGTCTCTATCACACGGTCCGAAAGGGACCCCTCGCCCACACCCGCCAGACGCAAGATGTCTTCCTCGTGTTCCTCATCCAGAACCGACATGGCGTCATCAATGGTGATCACCCCGATCAACCGCCCCTCGTCATCGACCACGGGCGCAGAAATCAGGTGATACTGGTTGAACGCATAGGCGACATCGCCCTCCGCCTGCATGGCGGGGATCACCTGAAATGTGTCTTCCAGAATATCCTTCAGCAAGGTCGCGCGTTTTGAGCGCATCAGCTTGCCCAAGGTCACGTTGCCCACAGGGTGCAGACGCGGGTCAACCATCACGATGTGATAGAACTGGTCTGGCAAATCCTCTTCGGGGGTTTTGCGCAGATGATCAATCGCTTCGCCCACTGTCCAATGCTCGGGGGCCATCACGACCTCGCGCTGCATCAGGCGGCCTGCGGAATATTCCGGATAGGCCAGCGCCTGTTCGACGGCGGCGCGGTCGACATCTTCCAACGCGCCCAAAATTGCTTCGGCCTGCGCGTCTTCCAGATCCTCGATCAGGTCAACAACATCATCGCTGTCCATGTCACGCACAGCGTCAGACAAGACCTGCGGCGTCAGAATCCCGATGACTTCCTCGCGGATGGATTCATCAAGCTCCGACAGGATTTCCCCGTCAAACTCGCGATCATAAAGCCGGATCAGCTTGGTCCGCTCGAAACTGCTGATCTGCTCCAAAAGGTCGGCGATGTCCGCCGCGTGCAGCGGCTCCATCAGCTCGGTCAGGCGCTCGGCATCATCAATCTCGACCGCATAAAGGATCGAGGCAACGGCTTTTTTGTTCAGCTTGTAAGCCTCGGATTCGTCTTCAACTTCGGGGCTGAATTCAAGTTCTTGCGTTTCATCAGACATTGCGCGACCCCTTGGTGATTTTCGCGGACAATAAGCATCGCCAAGCAGGGATACAATGGTGCGAAAAGGGGCACTGGACCAATTGTTCCTCCCCCTCCAAGGCCCTAAGGTAGCACCATGACACAGCACACCCTGCTCATCGGCCATACTCTGGTTTTCTCTGCAAACCCGCTGACCCAAAATTGGGAGGACGCGGTGTCAATCGACACGGCGGGCGGCGTTGTGATCAAGGAGGGCCACATCGTCGCGGTGGGACCCGCCGCCGACCTGCGCAAGGCCTATCCCCAAGCGGTGGTGACCGACTATGGCGATGCGTTGATCTGTCCGGGATTTGTCGATGCCCATGTACACTATCCCCAAACGGCCATCATCGCCAGCTGGGGAAAACGGCTGATCGACTGGCTGAACCAATATACCTTCCCCGAAGAAATGCGCCTGTCCGATCCGGACTATGCCCGCCAGATCGCCGATCGCTATCTCGATCTGACCCTTTCCCATGGCACCACAACGGTGTGCAGCTATGCGACAATCGCCCCGCACAGCGTCGACGCCATCTTTACCGCCGCCGCAGCACGCGGACAGCGGATCGTGGCGGGCAAAACCTGCATGGATCGCAACGCGCCAGACGGGCTGCGCGACACCGCACAAACGGCCTATGACGACAGCAAGACCCTGATCGACCGCTGGCATGGCAAGGGGCGCGCCAGCTATGCGATCACGCCCCGCTTCACACCGACCTCAACGCCGGAACAACTGGCCGCCTTGGGGGCGCTTTGGGCGGAACGGCCCGACTGCCTGATGCAAACCCATCTCAGCGAACAGGTCGACGAAATCGCATGGGTGCGCGAACTTGTCCCCCATGCGCGCGACTATCTTGACACCTATCAGGAACACGGGTTGCTGGGCGACCGCGCCGTCTTCGGCCATGCGATCCACCTAGACCCCCGCGAGATCGCCCAGATTGCCGAAAGCGGGGCGGCAATCATCCATTGCCCGACCTCGAACACCTTTATCGGATCGGGACTGTTTGACATGGCCGGGCTTGCTGCCCGCAACATCCCAATTGGCCTTGCGACCGACACCGGCGGTGGCTCGTCCTTTTCAATGCTGCGCACCATGGCCGCAGCCTACGAGATCGGTCAATTGCGCGGCACCCCGTTGCACGCCGCACAGCTGATGTGGCTCGCCACAGCCGGATCTGCCCGCAGCCTGCACCTGCACGACAAAATCGGCAGCCTTACCCCAGGACACGAGGCAGACATCACCGTGCTCGGCCTGTCCTCCACCCCCGCCATCGCACAGAGGGCAAAAAACGCGGAAACCATCTGGGACAAACTCTTTGCCACCATCATGATGGGCGATGACCGCGCCATCCGCGACGTCTGGGTCGGCGGCAAAAAACGGGCCTAGCCCCTTTCATTTTGCCAAATAAACTCCCTGCGGAGCATCCGACATAGCTGCGCGCAGGCGGTCTGAAACTATGGGCTCACCCCGCCCCCTGGCACCCATAAAAACAATGTGGCGCAGCCACGCCGCTGGCTTGGCTCAACAAGGTGCCGCGAGGACCATGGCCCAAATGCGGTCCGGCCCCTCAAACAGGCCAAACGATACTACCTTGCGGTTGACCATATTTGCATAATGCCCCGGAGACGTCGCCCAGCCTTGCATGACCTGACCAAGGTCGCGCTGGCCCTTGGCCAGGTTTTCCGCAACGAAACACCACTTGTAACGCTGCTTTTTCACGCGGTCGCCGACCGATGACCCGTTACGTCCCTCGTGGGAAAAATAGCGGTGCTTGGCCATATCCAGCGCATGGGCCTTTGCCGCCGCCTCAAGCTGGGTCGAATAGGTAATTGGTGCCACGCCCCTTGATGCACGCAAGTCGTTCAAGGCTTGCGTCGCCGCCGGGTTGGCAAGCACCGGTGACGATATCGCCACCAACACAGCACATATTATCGCAAATTGTTTCACATCTGGGCCTGCAGCCCTTGGACCAGCGTCTTTTGCCGCGCTACTTGGGCCTGCAAATCTATGGTTTGGACCTGCCCGTCCTGAACGATCCTGCGGCCCTCGACCAACAGATCACGCACCACACGCGGGCCCGCCATCAGCAAGGCCGCCGGATCCCAGCTGCCAGCGCTTTCAATGCCGCTGACGTCCCAAATGGCAATATCGGCACGCGCGCCGACGGCAATCCGCCCGCATTCAGGCCGCCCCAGAATATCGGCACCGCCGCGGGTTGCGATTTCCAGCGCCTCGCGGGCGCTCATTGCGTCAGCGCCAAGGGCCACACGTTGCAGCAACATCGCCTGACGCGCCTCGGCGATCAGATTGCCTGCATCATTGCTGGCCGATCCGTCCACGCCCAACCCCACAGGCACACCTGCGTCACGCATGGCACGCACAGGCGCGATGCCCGACCCAAGACGGCAGTTGGAACAGGGGCAATGGGCAACACCGGTTCTGGTCTGCGCAAACAGGTCAATCTCGCTTTGGTCCAGTTTGACACAATGGGCATGCCAGACATCTGGGCCAACCCAGCCCAGATCCTGTGCATATTGCCCCGGACGACAGCCGAATTTTTCAAAAGAATAAGCGATATCCTGATCGTTTTCCGCCAGATGGGTGTGCATCATCACCCCTTTGTCGCGTGCCAGCGCTGCGGCATCGCGCATCAGATCGCGGCTGACAGAGAAAGGCGAACAGGGGGCAACCGCGACACGGCACATCGACGCGGGGCTGGCGTCGTGAAAGGCGTCAATCACGCGAATGCAGTCTTTCAGGATCGCAGCTTCGTCTTCGACCAAGGCATCGGGCGGCAGGCCGCCATCGCTTTCGCCAATGCTCATCGCGCCACGGGTCGGTTGAAACCGGATGCCGATTTCAGCGGCGGCATGAATGGTGTCTTCCAGCCGCGTGCCGTTGGGATAGAGGTACAGATGGTCCGCACTTAGCGTACAGCCCGACAGCGCCAGCTCCGCAAGGCCGATCTGGGCCGAGGTGAACATATGGTCCGGCGTGAACCGCGCCCAAATCGGATAGAGCGTGCGCAGCCACCCGAACAACAGCGCGTCCTGTCCGCCCGGAACCGCACGGGTCAACGTCTGGTACAAATGGTGATGCGTGTTCACAAGGCCCGGTGTGACGACACATCCTGCCGCGTCAATGACCTCGCCCTCGCACGTCAGCCCCTGCCCTATTTCGGCAATGGCACCGTCGCGGATCACGATATCTGCACCGGACAATTCGCGGCGGGTATCATCCATCGTCAGGATGCTGTCGGCGTTGCGGATCAGAACAGATGTCATTCCGGACAAGCCCCCAGAATGGCCAAGGCCTGCGCGTGGATTTCGGCGTTTGCAGCGGCGATAATCCGGCCCCCCTGATGGGCGGGACCACCTTGCCAGTCGGTCACAATGCCACCGGCGGCCTGGATCACCGCGATGGGTGCCTGAACGTCATAGGCTTGCAAGCCTGCTTCGATCACCAGATCGACCTGCCCGGCCGCGACCAATGCATAGGCATAGCAATCCATGCCATAGCGGGTCAGCTGCGCGCGCTGTGCCACTTGGGCAAAGGCCGCGCCTTCGATGCCGGTGCCGACTTCGGGAAATGTGGTAAAAACGATCGCTTCGGAAAGATCACGCGGGGCGCGGGTTTTCAGGGTATGGGTGCCGCTTGGCCCCGTCACCGTTGCAAGCCCCGGCCCGCCAATGAACCGTTCGCGGATGTAAGGTTGGTCAATGATCCCGAAAAACGGCCCCGTACTGTCGCTCAGCGCGATCAACACCCCCCATGTGGGCGTGCCAGACATGAACCCGCGTGTGCCATCAATCGGGTCCAACACCCATGTCAGACCAGAGGTACCGGCAACGGCACCATATTCTTCGCCCAACACCGCGTCATCGGGGCGTTCGCGGGCCAGAATGTCCAGCATCGCCCGCTCTGCTGCGCGGTCAGCTATGGTGACAGGATCAAAGCCTTGCGCCAGTTTGTTATCGGCAGACAGCGCCGCCGTTCTGAAATGGGCAAGGGTCTCGTGCCGCGCTGCATCGGCCAGCAAATGGCCAACGCGCATGATATCGGGGTCAAGGGTGTCTGGTGTGCTCATGGCATTGAACTGCCACTATATTGCAATCGTTGCAAGAACCCTGCGGGGATGCCGCGTCAGGCCACATCACTCAACACGCGCGCCAGTTCGAACAGGCGGCGGCGTTGGTTTTCAGGAATTGCATAGTAAGAACGCACCAGATCCATCGCTTCCTTATCGCCAACCAGATCGGCGGGGATGTTGTCCGGTACGGAAGCGGATTTATGCTTTTCGACTTCAAGCCCCTCAAAGAAATGTGCGACTTCAATTCCCAATGCATCCGCAATATCCCACAGACGCGATGCGCTTACGCGGTTCGCCCCGGTTTCGTATTTTTGAATTTGTTGGAATTTAATCCCCACCAGTTCAGCAAGTTTTTGTTGCGTCATTCCGGCCAACCAGCGGCGCTGTCGAATACGTTGCCCTACGTGAACATCTACTTTGTGTGGCATAAAAATACTCTTTCCAGTTGTAAGCACCCGCTGGGGTGCTGTACTTTTACATTTAACGGAAGCGGGTCAACATGACCGTCCCCGCCTACTTGTGAACATTTCAAATCATTAACCAGCCACAATAAACCTCCTGTGCGGCTGATTATAAATAGCTTGTGCGCCAACAATTTTCCAGTGGCGTTATTGGCGGCAGTTCCAAGAAAAAGGAAATACATCCATGACGTGCAAACATTCTAACACTAAAACCTATGTGTGCAAAATGACTTTGTGTAATCTGGCTTAATTTTCGGCAAAAATCACCCTCGTCGGGGGAATTCAATTTTTGCCATTTGGAAAACAGCTTACTTTCAGCCGTTTAGAACCACCATCCGAAATCGTTAAACAGGGACAAACCAGCGCAAGGTTTGGCGAACGCTCTTGGTTATTTGTCAGAGACCGCCGTTGAACATTGATAAACCCCGCTGGAAGCCCGTTTACGCGAACATGTCACGGATCATTGTCGCAAGCGAATCATGGACCGTGTTGCGCGTCGATAAGGCACCGTAAAGGTTAATATTCTGGCCCGGCAGATTCGGCAGCGCGCCGTGATGGCTCACGCGCTCTAGGTGGGGTGGTTCGGTGCCTTCGATCATCGCATGCACGGCAAGGTCGGCACTGACCGTCGCCTCGATGGTGCGGTCGCTTTCTGTTTCAACGATGACGTCCCATTTTACGCCGTGGCGGTCCAATGCTTCGACGACATTGGGCCGAAAGGTGCAAAATCTGCCAAAGGCCAGTTTAAGCGGCCGCTGGCGCCACGCGGCCCCACCCTGCGCGCCAATCCAGACCAACGGCTTGGTGCACAGCGTTTCGCCCCCGGTATCCAGCGCGGTTTCGGTGGTCATGATCAAATCGCATGTGCCTTTGGCGAACGCGTCCTTCAGGGTTCGGGTATAGGAGGATTCCAATTGCACCCGCACACGGGGAAAAGCCGACTTGAACTGCTTTAGCACCTGGGGAATGGTCGGATAGACAATGTCATGCGGCACTCCAAGGGTGATCACCCCCTCATGCGCCTGATCGGTCAGCCTGCCGATCATTTCGTCATTCAAGGCGATCATCCGGCGGGCGTAAGTCAGCACCTGTTCGCCGCTGGCCGTCAAGGCAATCGTACGGCCTGAGCGGTCCAGAAGCTCAAGGCCCAGCAGGTCTTCGAGCCGTTTAAGCTGCATGGAAACAGCCGATTGTGTAAGATGCAGGAACCCTGCTGCACGGGTCACGCCCCCTGAATCGGCGACCGCGACAAAGGATCGAAGCGTGGTGATATCAAGGTTTCTCATTCATCTGTCCATGCGATTGAATTCATGCGAACCATTCACAAATGTGATGGTTATGGCAAGGCTCTGCGCGTGCAATCCGCCGCTCAGGACTGAGATTCACTGAAAATTAGGTTTTCCGGGTCAGATTGCTGCGTAAATTTCAATCAAAGGGATAAATTACGGTCGGGCGGACAAATTTTCAATCGGGCGGCCAACCGGCGGGAATTGGGTGCCAAAACCCGCGGAAACAGTCGATGCCGGAATGCGGTAGCAGTATTTTAACCACCCAAGGATAATCGTGCGAAAAGCCTTGAAAACCAATGCAAGTCACCCGATATTCAAACCAATACCGGGATAGGAATACCAATCCCGTAAATTTTTGACCTATTTGGAGGACTTTCATGGCCGACGTGAATACAATCCGGTCCGCAGCCGGATCCCGCGCCGCCGCTATCGACGAGGGGCTGCGCACCCACATGAACAAGGTGTACGGCACCATGTCGATTGGCATGTTGATCACCTTTGCTGCTGCTTGGGCAATTTCCGGTCTTGCGGTGACAACCGACCCCGCAGCTGCCGTTGCGCAGATCGGTACTGACAAATACCTGACGTCCTTGGGCTCGGCCCTGTACATGTCGCCGCTTAAATGGGTCGTCATGTTCGCGCCGCTTGCCTTTGTCTTCGGCCTTGGTGCCGCCATGAACAGAATCTCGGCTGCGACTGCGCAAACACTGTTTTATGCGTTTGCCGCTGTCATGGGTGTGTCCATCAGCTCGATCTTCCTGGTGTTTACCGGATATTCGATCGTTCAGATCTTCCTGATCACCTCGATCGCCTTTGCCGGTCTGTCGCTCTGGGGTTACACCACCAAGAAAGACATCTCTGGCTGGGGAAGCTTCCTGATCATGGGTGTGATCGGCCTGATCGTTGCATCTGTCGTCAACATCTTCCTGGGGTCGCCTGCGCTGGTTTTCGCAATCTCTGCCATCGGCGTGCTGATCTTTGCCGGTCTGACCGCGTATGACACACAGAACATCAAAGCCACCTATCTTGCCCACGCCCATCACGGCGACCAAGAGTGGCTGGCAAAGTCCGGTATCATGGGCGCACTCAGCCTGTACCTGAACTTTATCAACATGTTCATGATGTTGCTGCAACTGTTCGGCAACCGCGAATAAGCGTTTCTTCTACGCTTGAGACTATTGAGGCCCGTCAGAGCAATCTGGCGGGCCTTTTTCATGGCCTGCCAGTTCCCCCTCTGGTCCCCATTGCCCCTTGCATGCCCCCAGGTCATCGCGTGTGTTAGGCATAAGCCCGCGCACAGAAAGGACCGCCCCATGCTGGAACTCCGCCCCAATTGCGAAATGTGTGACAAAGACCTTCCGCCAGACGCCGCTGAGGCGCGGATATGCAGTTACGAATGCACCTTTTGTGCCACCTGTGTTGAGGACGTATTGCACGACGTTTGCCCCAACTGCGCGGGCGGCTTTGTGCCGCGTCCGATCCGCCCGAAAACCGCCCGGCGCAGGGGCGTCAGTCTGCTGCACCAACCGGCGTCTGACAAACGCCGCAGCCTGAAATACAGCATTGAGGATATCGCGGCAAACACAGCGGCAACCAAAGCCATCCCGCCGCAAGACCGCTAGGGCCCTTCAGGGCCTGTGTAAACGCGACTGATCATTATGCCTAAGTGCAAAAGGGGCGCGTCAGACGGCGACGTCGAAGAACTGGCCAACGCCTGCGGTGAACACCATCGCCACGACACCCCAGACCACGGCGCGGATCAGGGCGGGTCGCATCGGTGCGCCGCCCAGCCGCGCGCCACCCGCCCCCAAAAGGGCCAGCGCCAATACCGCGACAGCCGCAATGGCCGGAATATTATAGATCGTTGAGACAAGCAGGGCCGCCGCCAAGGGAAAGGCACCCCCCACGAAAAACGCCCCAGCCGAAGCACCTGCCGCCTGTAGCGGGTTCGCCTGACCTGCAAGGCCGAACATGCCCAACTCCTCGCGGGCATGGGCCCCAAGGGCGTCGTGGTCGGTCAATTGCGCCGCCACTTTCAGCGCCAGTTTCGGCTCCACGCCGCGGGTCGCCAGCCCTTCGGCCAGCTCTTCCAACTCGTAGTCGGGATCGTCCTCAAGGGCGATGCGTTCGCGCTCAAGATCGGCTGATTCCACGTCGGCCTGCGCCGAGACGGATACATATTCCCCCGCAGCCATCGACAATGCGCCCGCCGAGAGACCCGCAATCCCCGTCAGTGCGATGTTTTCAGACACCATCCCCGCCGAGGTCACCCCGACAAGCAGGCTCGATATCGACACGATGCCGTCATTGGCCCCAAGCACTGCCGCACGCAGCCAATTGCTTCGGTTGATAAAATGGCCGTCTTTGGGCATGGGATCACCTTTGGATGCCGATCACCTTTGGATGCAGGTGCTGCAGGTTCACTGGTAATAAACGCAAAAGACCGCACACAAGGGTGCGGTCCTGCAATCCGTTAGAAGGGCAGATCTTACTTGATCTTGCCTTCTTTGTATTCGACGTGCTTCCGAATAACGGGGTCGTACTTTTTGATGACCATCTTTTCGGTCATGGTACGCGCGTTTTTCTTTGTTACGTAGAAATGGCCTGTGCCCGCGGACGAGTTCAGACGGATCTTGATCGTGGTTGGCTTCGCCATAGTCGTTCTCCTGCAAGTACGAGAAGGCCGCTTTTCGGCCAAGCCTCGTGAAATCCTGAGATTTGGGTTCTAGTCACGCCAGCCCCCGAGTCAACCGCTATTTCCCCACCAATGCGGAAAGGAGCCGGAAAATTCGAATTTTCCGTAGCGGAATTTTCAAAAAATTCCGATCGGGGTCTGAAAAGATGCGCGGAGGGCCTATAAGCCGGATTTTGTCCCTGCCCGAAGACAGGGGATGACCATTCCTCTGACCCTGCAGTTACCTGCAGGGCTATAGCTGCCAACCCGGACCTGCTGGGGCAGAAAAAGCCCCGCTGTGCCTGTTGCCAGACGCAGCACGCGGTCCCTATTTGGCATTGCTCCCGGTGGGGCTTGCCGTGCCAGCGATGTTACCATCCCCGCGGTGCGCTCTTACCGCACCGTTTCACCCTTACCGCCCCGGTGGTATCGGTTGCCCGACCCGCCGGGGTTGGCGGTTTGTTTTCTGTGGCGCTATCCGTCGGGTTGCCCCGCCCGGGCGTTACCCGGCACCGTTTTTTCTTGGAGTCCGGACTTTCCTCGACCCTGTTGCCAGGACCGCGGCCATCCAGCCCTCCGCGCGCTGCACGCCTAGCGCCTTGAGCCCTGCGGGGTCAATCTGTTTTGATCCGGGGATGCCTCCGGCGGGGATTTATTTCCATTTGGAAGCAGAGGCGCGGGAAAACACATGTCTTCTGCGCAAAGCGGGCCGGAAAGCCAGGGTGAGAAACGCAGGCGCGTTGCAGACAGGAGCGTTGCGATCGGCACGTCGGCTGTGAAGCCCGCGTTTTTCGCCTGCGCTTTAAAGGCCTCTTCGGTTGGGGTTGCGGTCAATGCCGAAGCGTTTGCCCGCTCTGCCAGACCTTGCCGTGCAAGGCGCGCCCAATCGAAATGGCGGCCGGGATCCGACTTGCGCCCCGGTGCCATATCAGAATGGCCGATGATCCCTTCTGGTGGTATGCCCCAGCGGTCCATTATGCCGCGCAGCAGGCATTCAAGGGCGCGTATCTGCGGCTCGGAGAACGGATGGGTGCCCTTGTTGTCCAGCTCTATCCCGATCGAGCGGGAGTTGATGTCGTCCTGCCCTGCCCATTCGCCCTGCCCTGCGTGCCAAGCGCGTTGGTCTTCTTCGACCATCTGGATGATGTCGCCCTGCCCCGAGATCAGATAGTGCGCTGACACCTCGGCTGCGGGGTCACAGAGCCGTTCCAGCGCATCTGCGGTGGATTGCATGGCGGTATAGTGGATCACAACGAGCGAGGGCCGCAGCCCGTCCCGGCGCGGCCCTTGATTTGGCGAGAGATGTTTGATGATTTCCGTCACGCCAAGGGCTTACCCTTGAATGGCGCGCCGATAAGGCGACGGATCCCAGTTGCAGGCATAGCCGTCGCCATCCGGGTCCATTCCGGCGCGGTCACGTTCCGGGCCACCTGCGCTCAGGAACGCAATCTGCGCCTGATCCGGGTGGCTGTATTCTGCACAGGCGCGGGCGAATTTACGTTCTTTGTTAAATCCGCGGCGGGTGTAGACCGACGTTCCCACGCTATGTTTGTTCTGCAATGCGTAGGCCACGATATTGGGGCCTGCTTCGGTACGGTCTGGCAATGCTTCGGGCTGGACAACGCGGTATTGCGCCCGGTTGGCCGCGATCATTGCCGCATCGCCTTCGATGCTGCGCTCGCCCGAGACAGCGTCAAAGTTGTTTTCCTGCGAAATCCCTTCGGCATTCAGAACCGGCGGTGCTGCATTCGCGGGGCTGGCATTAATGGGTTCAACGCCAGAGTTGGTCGCAGCATCGTTGCCCAAGCCGCCCGGGCGCGTCGCATCAAGCACGCGCGCCGTTTCGGCAGCCGTGGAGGCGGCAGAGCCGTCATCGACAGCATTCAACGGTGTCGCGTTGACCGCCGACGGTGCAGGCAATGCCGTCTGAACGCCTGTGGCCAAGGCCGCGTCACGTTTGAATTGCTGCGCTTGGAATGAATCAAACCCAGCCCCGCGACCGCTATCGGGTATTGCGGGTTGGCACGCCGATAAGGCCATGCCCAAGGCTGCGACAAGCGAAATAGGTTTAATCATTGGCTCTGCTTTTTTATTGACTGCTTAATTGGCGCTGTTTTACCACCATTTCGCAGGCTTGGCTACAAAGCCGGCCGCTTTCTCAAGCGCATAGGCGGTTGATAGCAGATCGGCCTCTTCCCAGGGGCGTCCGATCAGTTGCAGCCCCAAGGGCAGGCCCTGCGAACTGGTGCCTGTCGGCAGCGCAATACCTGGCAGACCGGCAAGGTTGACCGTGACGGTAAAGACGTCGTTCAGATACATCGCCACCGGATCCGCATCCGTCATTTCACCCAGACCAAAGGCGGCCGACGGGGTCGCTGGCGTCAGGATACTGTCGATACCTGCCGCAAAGGCATCCTCAAAATCTTTCTTGATCAGCGTGCGTACCTTGCGGGCACGGTTGTAATAAGCGTCGTAGAACCCGGCACTTAGCACATAGGTGCCGATCATCACGCGGCGCTGCACTTCGGGGCCGAACCCTTCGGCTCGGGTTTTTTCGTACATCTCGGTGATGCCGTCGCCGTGGTCCAGCTTGGCGCGGTGACCATAGCGTACACCATCATAGCGCGCGAGGTTGGAGGATGCCTCGGCCGGAGCAATCACGTAATAGGCGGGAAGCGCGTATTTGGTGTGCGGCAGCGAAATATCGACAATCTCGGCCCCGGCATCGCGCATCATCGCAATGCCGTCCTGCCAGAGCTTTTCAATCTCTTCGGGCATGCCATCCATGCGGTATTCGCGTGGGATGCCGATCTTTTTACCACGAATGTCGCCGGTCAGCGCCGCTTCGAAATCAGGCACGGCCAGGTCGGCTGATGTGCTGTCCTTGGCGTCATACCCTGCCATCGCACCCAGCATGATCGCCGCATCGCGCACGGTTTTGGTCATCGGGCCCGCCTGATCCAGCGAGGACGCAAAGGCCACGACGCCCCAGCGTGAACACCGGCCGTAGGTCGGCTTGATCCCGACTGTACCGGTAAAGGCCGCAGGCTGGCGGATGGACCCGCCCGTATCTGTCCCCGTTGCCGCCAGACATAGATCCGCTGCAACCGCCGCGGCAGACCCGCCCGACGATCCGCCCGGTGTCAGCTGCGCATCATCGCCCGCACGCCGCCAGGGGTTGACCGCATTGCCATAGACGGATGTCTCGTTCGACGACCCCATGGCGAATTCGTCCATGTTCAGCTTGCCCAGCATCACAGCGCCCGCGTCAAACAGGTTCTGCGAAACGGTGCTTTCATACTCTGGCAGGAACCCTTGCAAAATGCGCGAACCGGCTTGCGACGGCACACCCTTGGTGCAGAACAGATCCTTGATGCCGATCGGCAGGCCGCACATGGCAGGCGCATCGCCCGCCTTGATCCGCGCATCGGCAGCCTTTGCCTGATCGCCAGCCAGTTCGGCCGTGTGGTGGACAAAGGCGTTCAACGCGCCTGCCCCCTCAATTGCCGTCAAACAGGCGTTGGTCAGCTCGACCGACGATACATCCCCCTTGCGCAACGCATCGCGAGCTTCGGCAAGACCCAGTTTGTTCAAATCAGCCATTATTCAACCACCTTCGGAACCGCAAAAAATCCTTCGCGCGCGTCGGGCGCATTGGCCAGAATCTTGGCCTGCTGATCGCCGTCACGCACCACATCATCGCGCCGCTTCAAAACCTGAGGCGTGACCGAGGTCATCGGCTCGACGCCATCCACATTCACCTCGTTCAGCTGCTCGATAAAGCCAAGGATGTTGTTGAATTCCTGTGCCAGCGCAGGCAATGCGTCTGGTTCAACCTTGATACGGGCCAGCTTGGCCACCCGTGCGGCGGTGGTCTCGTCAATGGACATGGGCGCTCCTAATCTCTTTATCTGCCGTTTACCGCCCCCCGCTGCCCCCTGCAAGTCCGGGGCAGGCCGTCATTGGCCCAATCCGGCCCTCTCAGCTTCATTTTGCCAAATAAACTCCCGCCGGAGGCTCCCCAAAGCGGCAACACACGCTAAACTCTCGGTAATGAAACAAAGGAATGACACATGAATATCATTTGGCTAGGCCACGGCAGCTTTCGCATCGAACTCGAAGATCAGGTGATTTTGATTGATCCCTGGCTGACCGGAAACCCGATGCTAGGCGATGAACACCACGCAGACGCGCTGGCGGGTGTGACGCAAATTCTGGTGACGCATGGCCATTTCGACCACACTCAAGACCTCAAGATGGTTGCCGAAAAAACCGGTGCGCCGGTTGCGGGGATGGTCGAGTTGATGGGCTATTTCGGCGCGCATGGCGTCGAGAACACGACCGGTTTCAACAAGGGCGGCACGATCAAATGTGGCAAAGTGTCCGTGACGATGGTGCCTGCGTCCCATTCATCTTCGGTTCAGGGTGACAACGGCCCGGTCTACACGGGTGCCGAAACCGGGTTCATGATCTCGGGCGAAGGCCACACGATCTATGTCTCGGGCGACACGGGGATCATGGCCGACATGGAATGGATGGGCGACTATCACAAACCCGATATCGGCATCCTAAGCGCGGGCGGTTTTTACACGATGGACATGGCGCAGGCAGCCTATGCGGCCAAGAAATACTTTGATTTCAAGACCGTAATCCCCTGCCATTACCGGACCTTCGGCGCGCTGGAAAAATCGGCCGAGACCCTGATCGCAGGCCTTACCGGCGTGGATGTGATCGAACCGCAAGTGATGCAGCCCATCACACTCTGACCGTCAATCCGCACCAAGACTAATCCGCAACAGCTTTGCGGCGCACCAGACAAACCGTATTGCCGCTGCGCAGGATCAGGTCGTTTTTATACGGCAACGTCCTGCGCGCGGCTTTGGGATCAATGGCAAGCTCGGCGCAAAGCTCGAATGCGTCAGGCCCCAGAACGGTATAGCGAAAAGGCATGTTCGTGACGGGATCATTCCGGTTCGCGTCCGGCCGTCCAAAGCAGGGTTCCAGTTCTTCAAGATTGTCCGGCAAGACGCGTTTGGGCTGGCCCACGCAGGCGATTTGATCTGCCAGCACATCCAGATCGAACACGCGCTGGCGATCCTGGTCGACCATGCGGGCATATTCCGGCCCGCCAACCACCCAAAGCCCGACCCCGATCGCAAAGGCGACCACCAGACAAAACCCGATGAACAACAGTCGGTTCATTCAGGCTCCCCCTGCCGCATCGCATTAGCGTAAAACAGGAATATCCCGCCCGCGACAAGGCTGACAATCACGGCCTTGGCCATGAATTGCAGGGTAAAATCCCCCGTCAGCAGGGCATAGATCGTCGCGATCAGATCCCCCAGCAACGTGGCCGCGGCCAGCAGCAGCGCAATATAGGTCAGCCATTTTCGAATGGCAGACCGGTAAAGAGCCGGATCATGGGCCAGTTTCCGCCGCTCGCGCAAGGTCAGCCACAAATACAGCGGGGCCGTGACGATCAGCACGGAGACGCCAAACCTGATCCGTTCAATGGCGACATAGCTGTCATCCTCGAACAGCATATCGACAAGCACTTGCAGCACGATCACCAGATTGATGGCACCGATCAACAGCACCCCGAATGTCAGCGCATAGATAAAGAAGTCGCGCGCAGACACCGTTTGCACAGGCCGTGGCACGGGCGGGGTGAATGGCGTTTCAGCCCAGGCCCCCAAGGCCTCCCTGATTTCGCTCTCGCTCCAGCCGGCCTCGATCAACGCGCCGGTAATATCGGGCCGGCTTTTGCCCGCGACCAGCGCATCGCGCACGAAAAGGCTTAACTCGTCTCGATTTGCCATCGTCTATCCTTTTCTTTTTGCAGTGAAAAATACCTTTAGCACGGTTTCGGCCTCTTGGGCGGCGATCCCGTCGTATACTTCGGGCACATGGTGGCATTGCGCGTGGCTGAACACCCGTGCGCCCTGTGCCACGCCCCCTGATTTGGGATCACTGGCCCCGTAATACAGCCGCGCAATCCGTGCTGCCGATATCGCACCGGCACACATCGCGCAGGGTTCCAGCGTGACATAAAGCGTGTGATCGCCCAACCGTTCCGATCCGGTGGCCTCGCAGGCCGCCCGGATCGCCAGCATTTCGGCATGGGCGGTGGGGTCATTCAATTCGCGGGTTCTGTTGCCCGCTGCCGCCACGATCTGGCCTTGCGGTCCAACGACCACAGCGCCCACAGGCACTTCGCCACGCAAGGCGGCGGCGCGGGCTTCGTCCAATGCGGCTGACATATATGAAGTAAAGGCCATCCGCTCACTTGGCCGCAAATGCAGGTCTTTCGCAAGGGCGCGAAACAAGGTAAGCGCTGAATTATGAGCCAAGATAAACCCACACAGCCCCCTCAAGCCGGCACACCCGCCGGTGACCGTATCGCCAAAGTTCTGGCCCGCGCTGGCCTTGCCAGCCGCCGGGAAGCCGAACGCATGATCGAAGCCGGGCGCGTCCGCGTCAACGGCGTCCAGATCGATTCGCCCGCGTTGAACGTGACGGCGTCCGACCAGATCAGCGTCGATGGCAAACCTGTGGGCGACCCAGAACCGCCGCGCATGTGGCTGTATCACAAGCCGACCGGCCTTGTGACGACCAACCGCGATGAAAAAGGGCGCGGCACGATTTTTGACGATCTGCCCGAAGACATGCCGCGCGTGATGAGCGTGGGACGGCTTGATTTGAACTCCGAAGGGTTGCTGCTGCTGACCAATGACGGCGAGGTAAAGCGCAAGCTTGAACTGCCCTCGAACGGCTGGTTGCGCCGCTACCGTGTTCGCGTGAACGGTCGCCCGTCCGACGAAGCGCTTGAGCCCCTGCGCCAGGGCATCACCGTGGATGGCGAACAGTTCCAGCCCATGACCGTGACGCTGGACCGTCAGCAAGGCGCGAACGCCTGGCTGACGGTGGGCCTGCGCGAAGGCAAGAACCGCGAAATCCGCCGCGCGATGGAGGCTGTGCATCTGTCGGTCAACCGTCTGATCCGCACCAGCTATGGCCCGTTCCAGCTGGGTGAGTTGAAACCCGGCGAAGTCGAAGAGCTGAAGCGCAAGGTCGTGCGCGACCAGTTGGGCCTTGAGATCGAGGACAACACCGGCACCGCGATCAAGAAAAAGCCGAGCCACATCGTCAAGCGCAAGCCGCGCAAGCCCGGCATGCCCGGCCCCGGCCGCCCCGGTCTGCCCAAAGAACCGGGCGAAAAGACCGCGACCGGCAAAACCATCCCCGGCAAGCCCAAGCCCGGTTACGGCAAGTCCAAGCCTGCGCGCCCCGCGTCAGATGGCCCTGCCCCGCGCAAATTCGGCACGCGGGTCAAAAGCACGCGAAACTCGTAACCGCGTTGACGTAGGGCAGCCTGCCCCTGCCATTGCCCCGGAATCCCTAGCGAGCCGCCCAAAGAACGCCTATATACGGCTCAGAGGGGAATTTAGATGGCTCGATTGCTTCTATTTGCCATTTTATTGGCGCTGGTTCTTGCGATTGTTTACGTATTGTTGACAATTGTGACCCGGACGTTGGACGCGGGACAAAACATGTTGAGACCCCAACACGGACAAACCAAAGAGGGCCTGATGGTACCAACACCGTTTCAAAAGATCACTTATGCTGCGTTGATTGTGCTGTTGTTCGGCGTCGCGACCGGCTGGCTGGGGGGGCTCTGATGGTCCAGCGTTACGGTGGCAAATACAGCCAGAATGGTGACACCGCCCCCAAACCCCTTGCAAAACGTGTCGAAGTCGACCCCGTGGGGGGCCGCGCGAATGTGCTGTTTATCCCTGCTGTCGTGTTGGTCTTTACGTCCTTGAATGACGGTGCGCAGGGGCTGGCATTGGGCTTGGTCGCGGCCGGTTTTCTGACCGCTGCGGCGCTGATGCTGCGCGAGGGGCTCAAGGCGCAAGCCGCCTATGTGGCCCGCAAGGTCGCCGAACGCCCCGCCCTGCCCCGCAAGATGATTGCAAGTGCGCTGACCGGAATTGGCGTTGCACTGGCCGCCTACAAGAATGACCCAAGCCTTGCCGCCGCCGTGATCTATGGGCTGGCCGCCCTTGGCCTGCATGTATCTGCATTTGGCATTGATCCGCTTTCCTCCAAGGGCATGGAAGGGGTCGACAGCTTTCAAAAGGACCGCGTGGCCCGTGTGGTCGAAGAGGCGGAAAAACACCTGAGCGCCATGACCGCTGCAATTGCCCGCGCCGGAGACCGTCAGGCGTCAGAGCGGCTGGCCGATTTCCAGACCACCGCCCGCACCCTGATCCGCACCGTCGAGGAAGACCCCCGCGACCTGACCGGTGCGCGCAAGTATCTGTCGGTTTATCTGTTGGGGGCCCGCGACGCGACAATCAAATTCGCGGATATCTATGCCAACACACGCGACGCGCAGGCCCGTGCCGACTATCTTGCGTTGCTGGATGATCTGGACAAAAACTTTGCCGCAAGAACGCAAAAATCGCTATTGGAAGACAAGACCGACCTGAACATTGAGATTGAAGTGCTGCGCGAGCGGCTGTCCCGAGAAGGCGTGCGCCTGAAATAAAGCGCGTCCACCAACGATTAGAAAGAGAACCACAATGTCCGACATCGTTCGCGAAAAAGCCACCCAGACTGTTGCACTGGTCGAAGAAGTTAACGCTATTGTGCTGGCCGATCCCGCGCCGGCCAATGCCATCGTGCCGCTTGAAAAAGCCGACGGCCCGCTGAGCCAGGAAATCAAGAGCCGCATGGCCGAAATCGATATGGCTGCAACCCAGTCGATCATTTCGTTCGGGTCCGCCGCACAGGCCGAATTGCAAGAAATCAGTCAGGCCATGTTGCAAGACGTGCGCAACAAGGATGTCGGCCCCGCCGGTGACAGCCTGCGCAACATCGTCACCACCATCCGTGGCTTTTCGGTATCCGAACTGGACGTCCGCCGCGACCGCAGCTGGTGGGAACGCCTGCTGGGCCGTGCCGCCCCCTTTGCCAAATTCACCGCAAGGTTTGAAAAGGTCCAAGGCCAGATCGACCGCGTCACCGACGAATTGCTCAGCCATGAGCACACCTTGCTCAAAGACATCAAATCGCTGGATATGCTCTATGAAAAGACGTTGCAGTTCTATGATGAACTGGCGCTTTATATCGCAGCAGGAGAGGCCAAGCTGGCCGAGCTTGATGCCACCGACATCCCTGCCAAGCAAGCCGCCGTTAAAGCCGCGCCTGAAAACGATCAGGTCATCCAGGCCCAGGAACTGCGCGACATGCGTGCCGCGCGCGATGATCTGGAACGCCGCGTGCATGACCTGAAACTGACCCGTCAGGTGACGATGCAATCCTTGCCCTCCATCCGTCTGGTTCAGGAAAACGACAAATCCCTGGTCACCAAGATCAATTCGACCCTCGTCAACACTGTGCCGCTTTGGGAAACGCAGCTGGCGCAGGCCGTGACAATCCAGCGGTCCCGCGAGGCGGCCGTGGCCGTGCGCGAAGCCAATGACCTGACCAACGAGCTGCTGACCTCGAACGCGAAAAACCTGCGCGAAAGCAACAAAATCATCCGCACCGAGATGGAGCGGGGCGTCTTTGACATCGAAGCGGTCAAACAGGCCAATGCGGATCTGATCGGCACGATCGAGGAATCGCTCCAGATCGCGGATGAAGGCAAAGCCAGACGCGCTGCCGCCGAACATGATCTTGAGGAAATGGAAGCCAAACTGCGCGATACGCTCGCAGCAGCATCGGCTTCGAAACCCGCCGCATAAGGGTGAGGCGCGGTTAACGGTGGTGCGGATCGGTCAATTCAAACGTTGGTTAGGGACAGGGGCGGCAGGTTTGCTGCTGACGGCCTGTGCCTGGCAAATGCCTGTTGAACCGGTCCGCAAGCCCATTGCGCGCCCCACCGTTCAGGCGGCCCTGCCCGCGCCCGTCGTGGCGCAGCCGACCTCGCAGGAAAGCGCCAAGCTGCGCAGCTATTTCAATCAGGTCCAGCAAGCGCAGCTTAGCCAGGGGTTGTTGCGCCGCGATGGGGGTGGCCCCGATACGCCCTATACCGCCGACATGCTGGTGCGGAACTTTGAACAGATCGCGTTTTACAACGAATATAACGCCACATTTTCGGGGCGGGGTGAAAAGACGTTGATGCGCCGCTGGGAAAAACCGGTGCGCATGGCCGTGGTTTTTGGCGATGGCGTCCCCCCCTCAACCCGCGAGACCGACATGGGGGCGGTCAACGCCTATGCCGGGCGGTTGGCGGGCATCACGGGTCATCCGATATCCGTGGGGGGTGCCCCCAATTTCATGGTGATTATCGCGGGCGAAGATGACCGTGAAGCCGCCCTGGCCGAAGCGGCACGGCGCATCCCCGGTGTGACCCCTGCAAGTCTGACCGCGTTGCAGAACCTGCGCCGCGATACCTATTGCATCGTTGCCGCCTATGCGGGGGGCACCGACCCCAGCACCTATACCGCCGCTGTGGCGGTGATCCGTGCGGAAAACCCGTCGCTGATGCGGCTGTCGTGCATCCACGAAGAACTGGCCCAGGGGTTGGGGCTGGCCAATGACAGCCCCACCGCGCGCCCGTCGATCTTTAACGATGACGATGAATTTGCATTGCTGACACGTCATGATGAAAATCTGCTACGAATTCTGTACGACCCACGTCTCGAAGCGGGCATAAGCGCCGAAGAGGCAACCCCGATCGTCCGCACAATCGCCCGAGAACTCACGGGCGGCCCCCTTTAGATTGCTACCACCTTCCCGAAAGGACCACACCTATGGGCATTCTCGATTTCCTCTCTGGCCAATTTATCGACGTCATTCACTGGACCGACGACACCCGCGACACAATGGTCTGGCGGTTCGAGCGTGAAGGCCACGAAATCAAATACGGGGCCAAGCTGACCGTGCGCGAAGGTCAGGCGGCGGTGCTTGTCCACGAAGGCCAGCTGGCCGATGTGTTCACCCCCGGTCTGTATATGCTCGAGACCAACAACATGCCGATCATGACATCGTTGCAGCATTGGGATCACGGTTTCAAAAGCCCCTTCAAATCCGAGATTTATTTCGTCAACACCACGCGGTTCAACGATCTGAAATGGGGCACCAAGAACCCGATCATCGTGCGTGACCCCGAATTTGGCCCCGTGCGTTTGCGCGCCTTTGGCACCTATTCTGTCAAAGTGTCCGACCCTGCGCATTTCCTGACCGAAATCGTCGGCACCGACGGCGAATTCACCATGGATGAAATCAGCTATCAGATCCGCAACATCATCGTTCAGGAATTTTCGCGCAGCATCGCCATGTCGAATATCCCGATCCTTGATATGGCCGCCAATACCCGCGAGCTGGGCAAGCTGGTCAGCGCTGAAATCTCGGCAACGATTGGGGAATACGGTTTGACGATCCCTGAACTTTACGTCGAAAACATCTCGTTGCCCCCAGCCGTGGAACAGGTGTTGGACAAGCGGTCTTCGATGGGGTTGATCGGTGATCTGAACCAGTACACCCGGTTTCAGGCCGCCGAGGCCCTGGGCCGTGATGGTGGCGCGGGTGCCGCGATGCAGGCGGGTCTGGGTGCCGGATTGGGCATGCAGATCGGTCAGGCCGCTGCGGCTCAGGCAGGCCCGTGGGGCCCACGCCCTGCCGCCGTGCAAACACCACCGCCACCGCCTGCTGCCGAAAAGGTCTGGCATCTGGCCGAAAACGGCCAGACCACAGGCCCGTTCTCCAAGGCGACCCTTGGCCGGATGACCCACGACGGTGCATTGACCCGCGAAACACTGGTCTGGACCCCTGGTCAGGACGGCTGGAAAAAAGCCGATGATGTGGATGAACTGGCGCAACTCTTTACCGTCATGCCGCCGCCACCGCCGCCCGCCGGTTAACCCATGTTGCGGCGCGTGGCCAAACCGCCCGAATTGGCCACGCGCTGCAAAGCAACAGGATGATCCCCCGCCCTCCGCGCCGGGGGATTTTCTTTTTTCCAACCGATGCGCCGACCGCTGACGATCCCCCGCAAGCCCGCCGCGCCGGTTTTTATAACTCGGGTCTGGTGAGGCAGCCCGTGTCAGGCTATGTCTAGGCCCAGCACGCCCAAAGGACGCCGTGATGCCTGACAATCCCTCCTTTGCCCCACCTCCCCCTCCGCCAGCCCCGGTGGAGGAACACCGCTTTCCATGTGACACCTGCGGGTCCGATCTGCGGTTCGATCCTGCCAAATATCTGCTGGTCTGTGATCACTGCGGCAACACCGAAGCCATCTCGGGGCGGCGGACCCATCAACCGATCGCCGAACTTGATTTCCGCGCCGCCATCGCCAGCCAGTTGCCCCAGACCGAGATGGAAGAAACCCGCGTCACGACCTGCCCCAATTGCGCGGCCCAAGTCGAATTCGACGAAGACAAACACGCCACCGAATGCCCGTTCTGCGCCACCCCTGTGGTGATTGATACCGGGCTGAACCGTCACATCAAGCCGCGTGGCGTTCTGCCCTTTGCGCTGACCGAAACCGTGGCCAAAGACGCCATGACCAACTGGCTGGGCCGCCTTTGGTTCGCCCCGAACGGGTTGCAGGAATATGCCCGCAAGGGCCGCCGGATGGAGGGGATCTATGTCCCCTACTGGACCTATGACGCCGATACGAAATCCAGCTATACCGGCGAACGCGGCACGGTATATTACGTAACCGTCACCGTGATGCGCGATGGCAAACCCGAACAGCGACAGGTGCCAAAAGTCCGCTGGCGACCCGCCTCCGGTCGGGTGGCACGGTTCTTTGACGATGTGCTGGTGCTGGCCTCAAAATCCCTGCCCAAGACATTTACCGATGCGCTTGAACCGTGGGATCTGGCCGCCCTTGAACCCTATGCACCCGAATATCTGGCGGGTTTCCGCGCCGAGGCCTATTCGATCACCCTTGATGACGGCTTTGTCGAAGCGCGGCAAATCATGGATGCGATGATCGAACGGGATGTCCGGTTCGACATCGGCGGCGACCGCCAGCGCATCCATAACGTCCAGACCCAGATCAGCGATATCACCTTCAAACATATCCTGCTGCCGGTCTGGCTTGCGGCGTATAAATACCGCGGCAAGACGTATCGCTTTGTGGTCAATGGCCGCACCGGTAATGTGCAGGGCGAACGCCCCTATTCCGCAATCAAGATAACCTTTGCCGTGATCCTTGGCCTTCTGGCCGCAGGTGTGATCGGCTATTTCATGGCGCAGCAACAATGACCCAGATCGACACGCTTACCGACATCTTGCAGGCGCGCTATTCCTGCCGCGCTTTTCTGGCCGATCCGGTCCCCGATGACGTGATCACCCGGATCATCGGCACAGCCCGCCATGTTCCAAGCTGGTGCAACGCGCAGCCCTGGCAGGTCACGATCACCAAAGGCGATGCGACAGACCGGTTTCGCACGGCCCTGATGCAGGCCGCCAGCAAAGGGGTGCCGCCCACCCCCGATCTGGACTGGCCCAAGGGATATTCAGGGGTCTACGGCAGCCGTCGGCGCAGCTGTGGCTTTCAGCTTTATGATGCGGTGGGGATCGACAAATCGGACCGCGCAGGCCGTAGCGCACAAATGCTGCGCAACTACGCCCTGTTTGACGCGCCACATGTGGCCATCATCACCGCCCCGGCCGAGCTTGGCCCCTACGGTGCGATGGACAGCGGCGGGTTTGTGACCGCCTTTACCCTGGCCGCGACAGCGCTTGGCGTGGCGACCATCGCCCAAGCCGCCATTGCAGCCTATGCACCGCTGGTCCGCGAACAGCTTGATATCGCGGATGACCGGCTGGTGCTTTGCGCCATCTCCTTCGGCTATGCCGATACGGATGCGCCGATCAACCAGTTCCGCACCGAGCGGGCAGACCCCGCCGACATCATCGACTGGAAATCCTGATATGCGTGCTTTACTCCAACGGGCCGACCAAGCCTCCGTTACCGTAGACGGCAAAATCATTGGCCAGATCGACGCAGGCCTGCTGATCTTTGTCTGCGCCATGCCGGGCGACACGCAAACCACCGGTGCCACCCTTGCCGCGAAAATCGCCAAATTGCGCCTGTTCAAAGACGACGATGGCAAAATGAACCTGAGCCTTGCGCAAACCGGCGGCAGCGCCCTGATCGTCAGCCAGTTCACCCTTGCCGCCGATACATCGCGCGGCACGCGCCCCGGCTTTTCCTATGCCGCGAAACCGGACGCCGCAAAAGCGCTCTATCTTGACTTTATCACCAGCATGACCGCCCTCGGCATTCCCACCCGAACCGGTGAATTCGGCGCAGACATGTCGGTCGCGCTCACCAACGATGGCCCCGTTACGATCTGGCTCGACACAGAGAACCCGTAACTGCGGTCCCCTCTTCTCTGGCTCAAAAATATCCTTGTGGGACGGTTGATTGTTGCACCATTGGCCAAGTCCGATGGATGACGGTGCAGACTGCCCCCATGCGCGGCCTCAAGGCTCGCGAAACGCCTCTTTGGATTTATACAGCGGCTTCAACAGATACTGCAAAACCGTCTTCGATCCGGTGTGCAGTTCAACACTTGCCTGCATGCCCGGCCGGATTTGCAGCGACGCCTGACGCGGTGTCAGGTGCTGCGTATCGACCTGCAAGGTGACCTTGTAATGCGGATCGCCATCAGGATTGCGCGACCGCTCGTCCTTGAACGTATCTGCCGAAATCAGCTTTACCGTGCCCTTGAGCGTGCCATAGATCGTGTAATCATAGGCCGACAGCTTGACCGTCGCCTCTTGGCCCGGACGTACACCGGCGATGTTTTCGGGCTTCACGCGGGCCTCTACGAACAGTTCTTCGTCCAGCGGGATGATCTGCAAGATTTCCTCGCCGGGGCGCACGACGCCGCCGATGGTTGTGACGCTCAGGTTATTGACGATCCCGCGCAAGGGGCTGGTCAGAATGGTGCGGTTCAACTGGTCGGTGCTGGATTTCAGGTTCTGCTTGAGCGTGGCAAGTTCTTTCAACACGTCCGAATATTCCTGCGCGCGGTCCAGTTCGGTGCCGGTGGTGATCTCGTCCAGCTTGATCCGCGCATCGGCATGGACCTTGCGCGCGCGGGTGACCTCGATCAGCGACACGATCTTTTTCTTCAGCATATTTTCCAACAGCTCGCGTTCTTTGGCGGCTTCGGTCAACACGCGCTTGGCCCCGTCAGAGCGGGACACGAAATCGGATTGCCGCGCTTTCAGCAACGCCCGCTCTGAGGCAACAATGCTGGGGGTGCGCTGCGCAAACTCGTCCGGCACGTCAAAGTCGAACTGCCCGGCCAGTTCCGCCTCAAGACGCATACGGCGGATCTCAAAAGCGCTGATCTGGTCTTGCAGATCATCCACCGAGGATTGGAACTGGGTGCCATGCAGCCGCGCCAGAACATCGCCTTTTTCAACGATATCGCCCTCGCCCACGGCAAGTTCAGCCAGAATGCCGCCTTCGAGGTTCTGGATGATCTGCGGGCGCGAGCTTGAGATCATCGACCCTTCGGCGCGCACGATCTCGTCCACCCAAGCGAATGCGGCCCATAGAATGAACAGCACCACCGTGGCCCCACACAGCCAGATCACCATGGATGGCCCCCGCATAGTGTCGTTCATCTGCGCGCCCAGAGTGGTGGTGCTGGCATTGCTCATGCGAGAGTTCCTGTTTTGCCGGCCAGATGCGCCAGTACTTTGTCTTTCGGGCCATCCACTGTCATGCGACCGTCTTGCAAAACCAGCGTGCGGGTGGTCAGCGCCAGAATGGGGGCGCGGTGCGTGGCGATGATGGCCGTCCGCCCTTCCATCCATGTGTGCAGGCGCGATACCAGTGTCGCTTCAAGCTTTTGATCCAGTGCTGCGGTCGGTTCATCCAGCAGGCAGATGGCAGGGTCTTGCAACCACAACCGCGCCCAGCCGA
>Ga0206127_1000129_pt1 | contig 95420 bp, 92 predicted proteins | sample Helgoland_Spring_6_FD_148646 | JGI IMG/M metagenome (GOLD analysis project Ga0206127, IMG submission 148646) | Pelagic subsurface seawater microbial communities from Kabeltonne, Helgoland, North Sea - Helgoland_Spring_Bloom_20160419_1 | ecosystem: Environmental > Aquatic > Marine > Epipelagic ...
CCATCACCGCCATCACCGCCATCACCGCCATCACCGCCATCACCGCCATCACCGCCATCACCGCCATCACCGCCATAACCGCGTGAATTTTCGTCGCGTGTAGATTTTCTAACAACCTTGAAAAGATACCGTTCATTATCAATCATTAGTGGTGCTCCAAAAACACCAGTGACATTAGAAACTAAAAATTCCTTTTGTCCTTCACCTTGTTCATTATTCTTTTCTACACTCATGGAAACTGTTTCTCCGGGATATAGAATTTTAAAACTATTGTCACACTGTATTGAAGTATAGTGGATGAATAATTCTCTTCCAACTAAATCTGATTCTGGATTTACAACCTTGACAAAACCAAAACCTTTCTTTCTATCAAACCATACTACTTGACCAATTTCACTCATTTTACCCGTTAATTATACAATATTATAATAATAAATCTTTATATATGTTTAAGATATTATTTCAAATAATATTAATTATATATGTGATTTTTTTATTCTTTAATATATTAGATCTTAAGAAATATAATATGAATGGTTTTATAAAAAAATGTAAAAGTAGTGAAGATATCTTATCAAATATACGTAATTTAAACCCTGTTTTATTACATCATGAAAATGATTTTATAATAAACGATGTTATGCTTGACCATGGTGATAATATTGAAAATATTGTATTCAATGAAAGAGAACATATTAATATAGATGGGAATAAATCCCTTTTGAATATTATTGATAAAGAAGAAATACCATATTATCTCATGGGAGGTAAAATACCAACAATAAATAATGATTCAATTGGCATTTATAAAAACCATACTGGAAACTTAGAACAATGTAATAGTAATAATACAATTATATATATAATAGACGGTGATACTAAATTATATTTATTTAATCCAAAACATAAAAATGAAATTAAAGATAAAGAATTAAAAACGACAAAAAAATGGGCACATATCAAAGAATTAAAAAAGGGTGATTATTTAATCATACCAACAAATTGGTTATATTTTTTAGAAACTGAAGAACACTGTATTTTATATTTTAATAAAGTAAATAATATTTTTACAATACTTCCTAATTACATAAGAGATAATTATAAATCTTTTACACTTCCCGATTTTATATCTTCGGTAAATTGAGTAATTTGCATTGTAAAACTTGTTAGAAGTGTTCCATAAAGCATGAATTGATAATCTTTGATTGCTTTAAGATAATCTAGACAATAGTTACAAATAATGTTATGACCAAATATTGTTGTCCAATGATCACACCCAAAATATTTACACATCTCATGTATAAATATATTTGCGATAATAACAATCAAAAGTAGAAATACATATTTTTTAACTGTTTGTTTAAATTCCATAATAAATGATTTAAAACATATAGTATCTTTTTTTCAAATTTATTTAATATTTTTTAACTTCTATGTAATCTTCTGTATCAATTTCATAATAAGCTTCTTTATAACCTATCTGTAATGGTGGTTTGGGTATATAATAAAGTATCCAACAAAATCCACTATATATAGAGATAATCACCCATGCTATAAATTGGTAAGAAACATATACACCATGTATAGTCCTAATCATGTAATATAAATTAATAATATTTGTTAATGCGATACCATTAAACATATTTATATATTTTAATTATTTAAAATTTTATACATATTATTAAATAATGAGAATGTTCAAAAAAATATTAAGTAATGCGAATATAAAAAGACGGATACCATTTCCTTTATTTGATATTTATTATTTTGATTGGCAACCTTTGGTTAGAACTGAAATCCATGATCATGCTAAAAATGGTTGTTTAATGATATTATTAAAGGGTGAATTAAATGAAAAAATATATAATAAAAACTTAGAAATTATAGGAAAAAATAACTATACAAATCCAAATATATCATTTATCAATGATAAAAAAGGCTATCATTCTGTCAAAGCATTAAAAAAATCTAAATCAATTCATATTTATTATCCAAAGGATCATAATACAAAGTCTTATAAAAAATATAAGTAATAATAATATGGAATTAAAAAGGTTTCTTATAATTGTAAGTGTTTCTGTTATATTTATATTCTTTTTTTGTAATGATACTATAGAGGGACAAACCGATGGTGATGGTGGTTCACGTTGTGGGGTAGAAGATACAGAATCATTTGAAGTGTTAAAAGACTGCCTTGAGCTTCCCGATGAAGATGCAGTTACATGTGGTGGAGATGCTCCTCCACCGAGCGATAGTTGTATTGGTAGGTGCATAACACCCATAGTTTCTAATTCGGGATTGACTGCGGAGCAGGTTATGGACCCTGACCGTTTTAATGAAGTGAGACCTACCATGGAAGAAATTCTTTCTTCATGTGCTCCAGAAGAAGATGAACCCACTGAAATGGGAAATTCTGATGAAGAATCAGAACAAAAATTTGGAGTTGATTGTTTGAATAATTGTGAAGTATATTTTCATGATTGCGAAGTAAAGAACGAGAGAAAAACTGTGAATGGAAAAATAAAAATGGTAAAAACATATGGTAATGTAGAAGAATGTCCCAATGGACTCATTCCCGAAGAAAGATGCGATGATATTGATTGGGGTTGTAAAGAGTGTAAGTCTGGATTTTATGTTGGCACTGACAAATTATGTAAACCCAATCCAAGTACATTGGCGATTATATTATATTCAGTATTGTTTTTAATAATTAGTGGATTATTATTATTTGGTGGTCTTAAATTAAAAGAATGGATTTTAAAAAGGGAAGCAAAAGCGATGGCTTCAGGTGTTAAAAGTGCTGGTTTATTCCCTGTGATACCCCCACCATCAAAAATTTGATTAATATTTAATAAACATTGAATCAATAATATATAATGAATAATATCCTTTCACGGGTTATTCATGAACAAAATAAGGATCTCTTACAAAGAATAGCAAACGACAAATTTACAACTGTTGAGGAAAGAGAAGCATTTATAAGTAAATATCATAAATTAAATTATGCGCATTTGAATACTGTTAAGAAAGATAACGTTGAAAGTTATAAAAAGAAGTATAAAAGGGCGATGCGTTAAAAAAGCATTATTATAAAGTAGTATTGTATTGGTGGACACAACCAAAATCGTGTCATTATATAATCCGGAAACTGGGAGAGTCTTTATCCTTGGTACCTCCTTTAATAACTATAACATGATAACTACATACCATACAATGTAATAAGATTGACGCCCAATATTTTCAGTTTTTTCATTTATCCTGGGGTAAACGACAGTCCCTTAAAAATGTAGTTATATATGAGTTATAGTTTAAGATTCATTTTTTAATTTAGTTTTAGTATTAATATTATATTATAATATAATATATGGTAGTTTCTTTTAATAATCAAATAGGTTTAAGCTTAGATCACCTAGTTAGCAAAGAAATTTTTAGTTTGATTATCCTTATGATGGTCCATGACGGGTTTCATGATTTCTATAATGATAAATCTAAAGATGATTTTTTAGACCTTTTTAAAAAATATATTGTTGTGGATTCTCCGGTTGCGGTTGCGGATACGACTGTTTCTGGCGGTGCCGGCACCGCGCCCCCCTTGGCGGCGGCGATTGGGGAGGAGCCGCCGGGGGATAGAGGACATCGCGTAGGGCGGTTCCCTGGACCTGAAATTGAAGGATTAGAAAATTTTGAAAACGTACTTGATGAAACAAATATTTTATTAAATGAATTAATTCTCAAGTATAATTATTTATTTATCAAAGAAACAATAAAAGAACATTATGATAGATATTATATAGTGTTGAAAGATGAAATTAGAGTAAGTATAGAAAAATATCTAAATGCTTTACATAGATTTGGATTGGGGGGAACAGGAAATTATAATACTTTAAAAGGATATTATATGACATATTTTCGTACATTGTCAGATGGTGATTATAGTAATTTAAATCATTATATGTCAAATACCATTGGAATTTTAGAAGGAATAAAAACTTTAGCTGAAGCGAATATACTATCATCTAACCATTCTAGTTTAGTACGTTCTATCGGTGGTGAAATAGTTAGTAGAATGGATGAAAGTATAATTAGAATGGATGAAAGTATAATTATAAGTGAACAATTATCTGAAAAAAGTTTAGCATTGCTCCGTCGTTCTGATCTCCCTTTACAAACACGGTTTGAACTACATCGTATTCTTAAAGAAATATATGATGAACTTTATTCTTCACTTAAAAATAGAATAAACATTAAAATTTTTGATCACATATTTACTAATACATTTGAATTACTTGTATCATCATGTAATTATGAAGGTTGTAAGATAGATGAAACTTTAAATATTGGAAAAGAATTCATAATTTTTGAATTTTATAAATTAAGATCATTTGAATCTAACCTTACGCCTGAAGAAAAACAAGTTTGTATCGATATGTTTAATCAAATTGATACAAATAGAGATGGTAATATTAGTCAAGTAGAGCTTATAACTGCATTAAGATTAAATATAAGTGTATTAAGTAGTTTAACAAATGCACCAGTAAGTATACAGGAAGTGATAAATATACCAATCCCGGAGAATGATAACCCTGAAAGTATTGCTGCTTTTACAAGGACGTTTCAAAAGATTGATAAAGATGGTCATGAAGCCGATGAAGGGCGTGGAATATCACAAGTAGAATTTACAAACTATTATTCCACGATTAAAAATAATGAAAAAATCAAAGTCACATTCAGTGGTGATCTAGAAATACTCAGAAAATATTTAACACCTGATAATCCTGATAATTTTAAAACAAAGGATTTTGAAGATTTTTATTACGAAGAATTATTTTCAGGTCTTATGGAAGAAACAGAAGAAGAATATAGGACCATGAATAATAAACGGAAACCAGGAATAAATGTATCGGAAAATGAAACATCACAGACAGAAACAATTCCATTAGCACAACAAGCTTTAGTTGTAGAGGGTAGTGATGAAGGGGAGTTAGAATATACACAAAGTCTAGCAGTTTCACCTACCACTTCTCCGCAATATAGACAAAATAGTCCAGTGGAAGAAAGTCAAGCATTTACACCGACCACTTCTCCACAATCACGTTCGCTTCGGGATGGACAACATAGTCCCGCAGCAATAGCACCCGATAGTCCTGGAGGTATTCAAGTAATGGATATTGTGGAAGAAAAAAGTGATATTCGTAGTGGGAAAAGATTAAAGGGTGCTCCACCACCACCACCAGTCCCTAATACTGGAGGTAATCCAGTAATATCGGGTGGTGCAGATTCTTCCGCAATTACTCCGATAATATTGCGAGAATGTGTTGATTTTTTTAATAGGATAAATAGATATTTAAACGAATTAAATTCAAAAACAAATATAGATGATACTTATAAGGAATTCTTTGAACTCTTTACTGATAAAAAACCGGAATGGTGGACCGATGGAGATTCTTCAACTGTTTCTACTTTTGATGAAAATGAATATGATGAAACTGCAAAACCTGAGATAATTCGTTTACTAACATTCATAGAGGGAACACCCACCACAGATATATCTAATTATAAGGGTCAATTAGAATCTATAAATTCTATCATATATATATATGAAAGTTTTAAAAAATTCTTTAATAATAAACTATATTCAAAAGTAAAAACTAAATCAGATAATATAGATTTAAAAATACCGGGTAAAAGTAATGATTTATATGATGAACTAAGTATTACTTATAATTATAATGGGAAAGATAAAAAAATATATTTTTCAATAGTTGAATTTATTTACATTATGTATATGCGTTATGAAATGGATATTAAAAATATACCCCATCGTGAATTAAAATTAGATATAAGGAATAGTTTTGTTATTAATGCTTACACTTTTGGAGAAAATGCATTAAAAAGGACACGTCCTGGATATGAAACTAAAGAACGGTTCATAGTTTATCAAGCATTAAAAGAAAAAATTGAAAATTTTTGTAATGATGGGAGAGGAGACTCTTTTAGAGGAAGAAGTAATATAGAAGGTTTAAAACTTATGATATCTACCCCTTCTCAAGAATTATTCAATAAATTTATAGATAATGAAGAACTTCTTAATAATTTTGATAATCTAATCAATATACTAAATAAATTAAAAAAATATATAGAAAGATTTGTCCCATACATTGATACCAGTGTTAAAAAAAAAATGAGTGTTTCAGAAAAAGATGATTGGGCAAAAATTTTTAAATGTTTCTCAGAAGATTATGTAAATAAACTAGGTAATATTGGTACTAACGATTATAAAAGTATGTTTGGTGAAATAATAAGATATGGTAATGAAACGAATATTACAACAAGCGATATGAAAAAAGGTGATTCATTGGATAAAGAAATATGGAAAAAATTAGGAAGTAAACATGAAACTTTTGACAAAATCCATGGTAGTATTGGTAAAATAGTTAATAATGCAATGCCACCACAAATGAAAAAATTGTTTAAACTTAATTATTTATGTAATACTTCCATTCTAGATCCTATGGGGACATTTGGCAGTTGTACAAGGGTCCCTTTTGGAAGGTCGGGGTATGATTTAAAATATAAAATTTCATACGATCATGAAAATTATATCTATATAATTTTACCTGTTAAAGCAATAAATGATGTTAGTATTGTAAATGGGAAAGTTGAAGTAGTAGTGAATGGTGAGCATATGGTTAAAGATGAATTTACACTAACACACTTTAATTCAGAAGAACCATTTTCTATTAGTAATATTGTTAATCAGTTAAGACCTATTACAGGTAGTGCGCTTGATCAGGAAAAAGCACGGAAAGATAATAGGAATATCCTTTTTAGAAAATTTTTGGGAGATTTTTTACAAGCATTACAGGTATTTGCTAATATTAAAAACGATAATCCCCATGGTGTATATTATACATCAAATGATAAACCTGCTTCAATTATGTTACAAATATTACTATACTCTCACGGTGAAAACAATAGTTTGAAATATCCTTATAAAGGTATAAATCCAACTGATAACGATGGAAATTATGGTGGTCATATTGAAAAAGACAAAAGTGGAGCAAATGACGTTTCAGGATATAAATGGAAAGTACATTATTATCATCCTAATTTAGATAAGAATATACAACATTTTTATGCTTTACCTTCTCCACCAGTATCTCCTGTAACTAGAGGAGGGGGTACTCGTAAGAAAAAAACGAAACGTAGGTCTAAGATGAGAAAAATAAAGAAGAAAACACGGAGAAAGAATACAAGGCGTAAAAATACAAAGAAGAATACACGAAGAAAAACAAAGAAGAATACACGAAGAAAAACAAAGAAGAATACACGAAGAAAATCAAGAAAGAATACGCAAAGAACATTAAAACGTAGAACTAAAAGGTCTAGAAGAAAGTAAATAATAATATTTCAATATATTATAATGCTATCAAAAACTAAAAATAAATTATTGGGTAACCCCAGTAGGCCCTTATTTTCTCCAAAAATACCATCTCGGTCACATTATAAAGTTCCATCATCTGATGCTCTTAATCTTAGAAGCAGGGTTATTGAATTAGAGAGTGAAAATAATATTCTTAAAAATAAAGTAAATATCTTATATGAAGAAAATCTAATGTTAAAGGTTCAAGTTGATAACATTAAAGATAAAATGAAAAGGTTATTTGATTCTAAAAAACTCCGTATGACAGTTAGAAAAGGTGCGTTGGATAAAAAGTATCGTGATGAAAGAGAAGAATATATTAATAAAATGAGAGATGACCATCCGGATCTAGATATAGGTACATTAACAGAAGAAAATTTAGTATATGGAGATCCAAATATTCCACAAAATAGACCAGTTTCTGTTAAACCAAGTGACATAAAGTTTGGAGGTTATGCAAAAAAGAAAAAGAAACCTAAGAAAACGCGCCGTAGGTCTAGAAAGAAGAGAAAGTCTAAAAAAAATAAGTTATCTTTCACCTAAAGCAGTTTTAAAAGAAGATGATTTTCCATCTGAACAATAATTAATTAATTCTTTTGCTAATATCTTGTATGCTTTACCATTACTTTCTTGTTCTCCAATAGTGGGGCATATTTCTATTTCATTGATAAAGAATTCTCTACATCTTTTATCATTGTTCATACAACACGCAAAATCAACACGGCATTGAACTAATGGTTCATGATCTTTAAAGATATCTGCTAATAATTTTTTAGCAGTATCAAGGCATTCTTTTAATAGTTCTTTTTCAATTTTATCTTGAGATTGAAAGACACCTTCTCCATCAGACCATTGTTGTTTGTAAGAGTATATATTTTTTCCATTAATCCAATATGTTTTTATTTCTCCGAATTTATTAAATTCGGGTATAAATTCTTGAATTAATATTCTACGATAATCATTCTTTTTAAGACGTTCCAAGTAATCTTTGACCTTCTTTTCATTAACATTTTTAATAATCTTGAAACCTGTTTTAAATGCTCCTAATTCAGGTTTTACGATTACTTCTTTAAAATTGTTCTTTTTTATGAAATCCATAATAGGTTTAACCGAATAATTATTCAAATTAACAAATTTAGTGGGTGTGATATTGTATCCTTTTTTATTAAAGTATGTCATGTATTTATGTTTGTTAATAACAAATTCCTGCATTTTTTGAGAAGGTAAAACAGTCGCTTTTGTTTTTTTTAGTATATCCATATATCTTTTATATCCATCATAACCATTATCCATAAAAGAATAAACACCTTCAAAGATTGAAAAAATAAAATCACATTCATTTGCTTCCTTTAATGTAAATGTTTGTCCAAATAATGGAACAACTTCAAAACCATTTTTTTCACCATGTGCTTTTACTTCAGCAAAGATAGCATAATCATATGGGATATAATCACCATATATATCATATTCTTCAAGGGGTTTCATTATTTTTTTATTGGTCTTATAATATTTTTGTGAAACGGGTTCATCCTCGGTCCCTACAATTACACCAATTTTTTTCATTAATATATTATATATAATATATTAATATGGATTTTTCAATATACCCAGTTAAAGATTCTAACTTTTATAATACCGGAGATAAAGTTATTAGTGAAAAAAAAGTAAATTCTTGCTTACACACGCAAGGATATTCCCATACTTCCTGTAAAATTGATGTATCAAGTGGATACAATAAACCATTAAATGAAGTATGTAAGGAGATCCATTATAGTATAGCAACAAAGGATCCTGGGGAGATATGTAATGATTCTCCGTGGAATAATATGACAAGGAGAATCTCATTAGTTAAAGATTATTAATTTTTAACTAATATATATAAATGGAAAAGGGATTCTTATTAAATCGTAATCATAATTATTATTTTGAAAAAGACATTACATATAAGAACTATATATGTAAAGACTGTAGTCAAAAAAAGAAAGAGTATGAAATTTGTAAAGAGGATGGGTGTCATCCGAAAACATTAACAAATCTAGGTTATATAGAGGTTGGTATAGGGAGGCAACAAATTGTTTTAACAACGCCACTTATGGTATGTCCATTTGGTTTTAATAAAGGAACGAATACATTAACATTACAATTTACTAATTATAAGACCGATCCTGAAATGAATAGTTTTATAAGGTTTATAAAAGATTTAGAATTAAAACAAATGCAATATATTGGACTAGAAGAAGACGAATCTGATTTGTATTTATCACAAATAAAAGTGGATGCTAAAAAGAAATATGATCCTAATTTTATATTAAAGGTGCCTTTTAAAAATAATGGTTATGATGTGAGTATTAAAAATAAAGGTTCATCTATTTCGGTAACTAATATCTATAAATGGACCAAACTAAGGTGTGATATATATATTGATAAGATATGGAAATTTAATGGTAAGTATGTATGTAAATGGAAGGTAAAGAACATATTGATGGATTAAACGCGTTAATTTTATTTATAAAGTATCTAATAAAATGTAAAAATGAGTAGTAATATCGTTAGATGTGATGATGTTAAAATAGAAAATATAAACTACACGAAACCTGAAAAGAATGGTCAATCTTATTTTTCATCTATAAGTTATGGAGATGCTTTGAATCCATTTTATATTCAAACACCTAAATTAATATGTAAGACAAATATTTCGGAGATGAATGGTAAAAAGGTCCCTTATTTGGATGTTGAAGTTCCGAGTGGTAAAATGAATATTTACGATTTTTTGTTATCATTGGATGATAATAATATTAAGAAAACTGTTAACAAATCAGAAGAATGGTTTGGAAAAGAACTTCCTCTTCAAGCGATTGATGATATGTACAGGAGAACAACAAAACCTTTTAAGAAGAATACTGCACCTCAAATAAGATTAAGATTACCACTTATTAAGAATGAAATAAAGTGTGGTGTTTATAATCAAAATAGAATTTTTGTTGGAACCGACGAAGTTAAAGAAGGTTCTGAAGTGGTTCTTATCTTACATATCCGTGGATTAAAGATATTAAAAACGACATATTATTGTGATTGTTATGTAACACAGATTAAGTTATTTCAAGAAAAAGAATCTAAATTTAACATTATTAAGGATTATAGTATTTTAGATGATGAAGATGAAGAAGAAAAAGAATTAGGAGACATATTTAGCGAAGAAATTTATAATTCTTTTCAAGAAGAAGATAAAAAGTTGGAAGATGAAATAAAAAAGAAAAAACAATTGGATGAAAAGAAAGCAGAAAAGAAAGCAGAAAAGAGAAGATTAGAAGAAGAAGCAGAAGAAGAAAAGAAAAGATTAGAAGAAGAAGCAGAAAAGAAAAGATTAGAAGAAGAAGCAGAAAAGAAAAGATTAGAAGAGGAGGAAGAAAAGAAAAGATTAGCAGGAATTATTCAAAAAAAGAAACAGGAATTATTGGAATTGGAAAATCTAATTAATTAATAATTTTATCTTTTTCTTTATTTTTTTTTATGTTTAATATATATAAAATGGATTGTAAAAGTTTACTTATGTATGGACTCATTGTTTTGGTTGGATTATACTTGTTAAAAGACATCTGCGGATTCAAAATACCATTCCTTGAAGGTATGGCAAACGTAGAATCCCCATCCGGAACACCCAGTGGCACCCCCTCCTCTACAGGAGCACTACCTAGTGACCCTGATAGTTTTGTTGAAGCATCCCTTAACAACGGGGTTCCTGCGTGTCAAAAGAAAGAACCATTGACCCCTAAAGATTTACTACCTAAAAATCAGGCAGCGGAAGATTTTGAAAAACAAAACCCTGATGGCGAAGGTATTCTCAAAGGTGTTAATTACCTTGATGCTACTTTCCATGTTGGTGTAAATACTGTAGGGCAGAGTTTAAGAAATGCTAATCTAAATTTAAGAGCGGAACCACCAAACCCCCGTGTTGCTGTAAGTCCATGGTTAAATTCAACAATTGACACCGACTTAAGTCGCAAGGCATTAGGTGACAATCTAAATTAAATTAAATAAATTTGATAAATTAAATAAAGAAATAAATTATATAGTATTTATAAATGGAAACAACTAAGTTTAAAGCAAACCCCTATAATCTAAATAATCGTCTAATAACTCTAAATGATATCACTAATATTATGGAAAAACTTAATATTAATGATTTCTCTACAACTAATTTAAAATTATATCAAAAATCTTTTATCCATAAGTCATATTGTAAGTTGAAGGATTATGAAGAATATAAATATCCTGGTGAAGACTATCTTCCATTACAAGTAGAATCTTATGAAACGGTAGAATTCCTTGGTGATTCTATATTAGGAAGTGTTGTATCATCTTATATTTATGAAAGGTTTCATATGATATATGGGGAAACAGAGGGTTTTCTAACAAAGTTAAAGATTCGTTTAGTTTGTGGAGAAAACCTTTGTGATGTTTCTAAAAAAATGAAATTATCACCTTTCCTTATTATTTCAAAACATATTGAAGAGAATTGTTCAGGAAGAGACAATAAAAATATTCTAGAAGATGTCCTTGAATCATTTATAGGAACATTATACTTAGATAAAGGATATTCATATGCCGAAAAATTTATAATAGGAATACTTGAGACATATTGTGATTTTACAGAAATAATTCTAAAAGATACAAATTATAAAGATCAAATATCAAGATATTTTCAACAAACATTTAATGTATACCCGAAATATAAAACAGAAAAATATGAAAATGTATTTAGAAGTTCTATCTATAATGGGGAAACTCTTATTAATGTGGGGAGCGGGGAAAGTAAAAAAAAAGCGGAACAGGATGTTTCTAAGAAAGCATTAATACATTTTAATGTAATTACAGCATTTTAATTAATATATTATATTATATTCTATATAATATAATATGTCAAACGAGTTTGTTATTGAAGAGGATGTATATACCGTCCTTGTAGATTATTTTGATGGAGATATAATAAACCTTGATAAAAAATTACTATCTGGATTAAAGAAAGGTAAGTATAAGAAGAAGGATATTGAACCAATTGATTCAAAGGTGTACAAAGTATTAAGGAATATTTTGAAACTAGAAGAACAGGCACCTGAAAAATATGCCGAGATGGAATGGATCTATCCTGAAAAAAAGGAGGTAGAAGAGATAGAAGAGGTAGAAGAAGATGGTGAAGAAATTCCTCAAGATGAAGAGATAGAAATTAAAAAAGATCCATATAAATCGGTTATACCTCAAAGAAAGGCATTTATTGATTGGGTGAATAATGTTTTTTATAAAGAAGTATTAGACTCTTATAAAGACAGAAAAGGAGATGAAGAAGAAATAAAGATATATCAATATTTTGTTAAGAAATATTTATCAATAGAAGCGCCATTACGTGGTCTTTTAATATATCATGGTTTGGGGACCGGTAAAACTGCTACTTCCGTTATTACAGCAGAGGGTTTATCTCTTAAAATGCCTATTTACACTTTTTTACCTGCATCCCTTGAAACAGAATATATGAAAGAAGTAAAATTTTGGGGTGATAGTCTTTTTAAAATTGAGAAAAATAATTGGATATTCTATCCAATTGATGAAATTAAAAGCAACCTTACATTAAGAAGAAAATTTAAGAGTGAATATGGTATTGATGAGGAAAGTATAACCTCCATCTTTAATAGAACTAAAAAAAAATTAAAAAATAAATTAGATGCTGAGGATCCTGACTACTCAAAAGATTTAGGTTTTATAACTAAAAAATTGAATGATATACGAGGATTATATATACCGAGTGGTCCTCTTAAAGATGTATATAGAGATATCTATACATATGACGGTAAAGTTATTGAAAATGGTGATGATAAATTACCAACTGATAGAGAAATAAAAGTAATTAATATGAGTAAAAATGAAGAAGATCCTGAAGTCAGTCAATTTTATTTAGACTATATTGAAGAAGAAATTAATGTTCTTATAAAGGTTAAATATAATTTCATTCACTATAACGGTTTTCCAAAAGTGGAGGATTTTGATTTTAAAAATAATCGTGGAAAGATACTTGATAAAGAAAAACTAACAGATAATGATAAATTGGTTTTAACATTTGCTGAAAAATATAAAGAAAATTATGATAATCACGGTATTCTATCTCCGTTTAAAGATAATGTAATCATTATTGACGAGGTCCATAATTTTGTGAGAGAAATTATCAATGAAAGTGTTCCTGCGAATATATTTTACAATTGGATAGTAGATGCGGAGGATATCAAAATAGTATTTTTATCAGGAACACCTGTTATTAATAAACCTGCGGAAATAGCAATTTTATTTAATATGTTAAGAGGTTCTTTATTAATCTTTGATTTTACTGTAAAATATGATAAAGATGAAACTGAACTACAAAAAGAATTAAGGAATTATTTTTATAATGAAAATTCATCAATAGAACAGATACATACTTCTAAAAAGAAGGGTAAAGTGATTATATCATTTACAAAAACAAAGACAAACTTTGAGTCTATTATGGAGGGTGAAGTAATAAAGACTATTAAATATAATAATCATGATTTAGATTCATTTTTTGAAGAAATATATGAAGGATTATATAAATTTTTTGATGAAAAGGATGTGGTTCCTAAAAAAAGCGAACTTATGAGTAAATCTCCATATAGGGAAATTAAGATGGGTAAACAAGAAGTTTTTGATAAAGATATAGAAATACCTTTCAATCGTAAACAAAAGTTATTTGAAATTATTCAAGATGAGGAGATTATAGATCTATCTGTAAATGAAAATTTCGTAGAATATTTCTTAGATGATAGTTATAATATATCTCCAAAGAAAAAAGTATTATTGAGAAGGATGATATTGGGATTAACTTCTTATTATCCAATTGATCGTAAATCAATTAAATTTATGCCTCAAGTAGTTGAGCCTAGGGAAATAGTCCCTATATATAAAGATTATACAATTGTTAAAAAGACAAATATAGTCCTCTGTCCTATGGGACCGATACAATGGACAAATTATGAAAATGAATATGCCCGTGAAAAATTAAGAAGATTAAATAATCTTCGTAAAAAAGATCTATATAATGACAAAGAAAACTCAGATTATAGTATAAGGACAAGACAAACCTGTAATATTGTATATGACGATGATTCTTTTAGAAAAGATGATGATGAAGAGAAAAAATTTAAGACATATTCGCGTATGCGGCAAAATGGTAACTTTTCATTTGATGGAAAATTGAAATTATATGCTCCTAAATTCTATAAAATAATAGAGAATATAAATCGTTTTATAGATGGTGAAAATCCAACAGGAAAAGTTTTATATTATAGTGATTTTAGAAAAGATTCAGGTTCAGAGGCATTTGAGCAAATATTACAGGAAAATGGATATGAGAAATATGACCATAATAAAAAAGATATTAACACACTTATTTCTGAAGGTTCAAAGAAGAAGCGTTATACATTTTTAAGTGGGGAAGAAGAACAAGAATTGAGAAAATATAATAAAGAAGCATTTAATCATGATAAAAATGTTCGTGGAGAATATATTCAAATTATAATGATATCTAGTGCTGGGGCAGAAGGTATATCTCTTAAATGTGTGAGACAAGTGCATATTATGGAACCGTTCTGGAATTATATACGTATAGATCAGGTTTTTGGCAGAGCAATACGTATGAAATCCCATATCAATGAATTTTTACCAAAAGAAGAAAGAAATGTTGAACAGTATTTATATTTATCATCATTGCCAGATGGTAATACTGTAGAGGAGGTTTTCAATGTACTAAAAAGAGAGAAATGGCCAGATGTTGAAGAAATTGAAAACGAAGAAAATATAAAAATGAAATTATTAGAAAAACATAAACCGGTATACAAGACAATTACTAAGATAATATCTATGAAAAAGGAAACTGGGAGTAGGACTGTTGATCAATTACTTTTTGATATTATGGAGAGAAAGAATATTATTAGTTCAAATATTACAGATATTATTAAAGAATCTTCGGTTGATTGTATTCAGAATAGTCGGGATGATATTCAATTAAATAATAAATGCCTCCGTTTCTCAAGTAAATTAAATAATGAAGAATCACATTTCCCTGGTATAAATTCTTCAGAACTGAATCAAATAGACGTAAAACAATTCAAAAGCAACTTTTTACAATATATAAAACCAAATACATATGTCGTTTTGGCAAAAAAGAAAGAAGACAACTCTGATTTATATATTTATTATAATTTAGAAAAGACAAGTGATGAAATAGATGTAAGATATGTAAGAGAGAATGGTCTCCAGGTATGTGATTTTGATCCAAAGAATAGATTTTTTACATATTATGAATTAAAAGATCATCCTCTTAATGATAAGTTAGGTAGTATTTTTTCAGTATTTAAAACATTATATAAAATATCTCCCGAAGTATTATCAAAATTAAGAAAATTAGAATTCCCATCAGTTAAGAAGTTTAAACAGGAAGAGAATATTATTGGTCATATTATAAAGTATAACCCTACAGAAAAATTATACTTTAGTCCATTATCAAAATCAAGCATTGTAAAATTGTTTGAATTTAAGGATTATAAATATAACAATTATTCAACCAAAAGTTTAAACTACGTATTCATACGTAATAAGAAACTGTTTAAGAGTATTGATTAAAATATACCATATTTTGATTGCTTATATTCAAAATCTTCATATCAATATTATTAAACAATTTATCTGCATGATCTCCATCTACCTTACAAAATATCATATTTTCTTTAATTGCTTTTATTTTTAATGGATTTGATAATAAATCAACGATATACATATCGTAGGTTTGTATATTAATTATTTTTATCATATCTTTTGTTTTAAAATTCCTTGAATCTATCTTAGAACATGTGAATATTAGGATATTCTTTTTAATTTCCATTATATTTATTTTTAAAATATCATTACTTGAATATTTAACATTTGAGATATCCCTTATATCTATTGATAATTTTCTTAAAGGATAACTAATATCAAAAATTATATTTTCTATTGGTTCATATATAGCAACCGAACTATAATCATTTTTTATGATATCTTTTTGTTGTAGACAAACTTCTATATCTAATTCTTTTATTATTAATGTTAATATTGGTAGGGTAAAAACATAATTATCTTCAATTGGTATGATAAGTTTTGATAAACTATGTAATTTTTCAGGATCTATTCCTTCTTTAATTATATCTACACTATAATTATATCTTGAAGAATTAATACTAGTTCTTTTATTTGATGTAAATGAAACTAATTTTAGATTATTTACATATACTTCTTCCTCCTTTTCCTCAATATTTTTCTCAATACTTTCTTCATACGGTTTTATATTTGATTCGTTTATGTTTTCTTCTTGGATTTCAGGTTCTTCTATGATGCTTTCTATCTTTGTACCTTTTGTGTTTTTTAATAGTTCGTCAATACTGGATGTATTAGGTTCATTTAAAGATGGAATAGTTAAACTTTCTCTTTCTTTCATAAGTTCTGATAAATCTTTTTCGCTTTTTTCAGAAATATCTTCTTCTATTTTCCTGTATCCTGTGAAAGATGTTTCGTCTTGTGGTATTTCTTCATCTTCTCCTATATTGTTTGCTTTTTTATTTTTTTTGATTGTAGTATCCAGTAAGACTTTATTTATATCCGATATTTCTACAAAATCATTATTTTCAAAGATATCTTTCATATCTTGAAAATAAATTTCTTTTATATCTTCATCTCCTTCTATAATTATATTATGGTCTTTCTTCAATACATTATTTGCCATATTGAACATAAAGTCTTTGTTTATATCCGAAAAAAACTGTTCATATAAAGACATAGGATTAATTAACTAATCCTATTTTAAAAAACGGGTAGATAAACGTATTTATTCAACAAAAAAGAAACTTCTGAATTCTTCCATCTCTTTATCATTTCTCTTATTTTTTATGTAGTTCTTAAAATTTTCACCCTTTAACATGGATACTAGAAAATGAAGACAATAAACACCGCATTCAGTATTTTCATGTTGATGCTTTATATCATTATAGAGGAATTTGATATTTTTTTTGATACCACAGCATTGTTCTTGAACTCGTTTTACAAAATCTACAACTTCATCTTTTGGTTTTGAAGCAAGAGAATCAAAATAATAAACACATGGTTTTTTTTTAATGTTAATTCCTATTAAATCAATATAGAGTGAGAACCAATGTTCACCCGAACGATTATGTGGGTCGGTATTAAATACCATACCGAGGAAATCTTTTCCATCCTTTCTTACTTCTTTTATATTTATATTACATAGTTCATCTGAAACACATTTATTGTTGATTTTTGTATCAAAATCAATAGGATTCGCACCTAAATATTGGAATTTTGGATAAGCATCTTCGTATTGTTCCATAACACGATTAATATCTAGAGTAGATAACCATGTATTGGGTTTATCTTTCCATTCTTCTGGCATATCGGGTCTAAAACTATTTTCAAATATCTCTTTTTCATCTTCTGTTAATTCATTTTTTATGATTCCAAGACTTTTCCAACACGATTCTGTCTCACATTCAGTTTCTTTTTTTATATTATTAGAAATTTCATCATGTAATCTTTTCTTAGTTTTATAAATTTTAATATTATAATCATAATTATTCAATGTTTCTGCTATTTTTTTAAGAAAACTATAGTCTAAACATGAAACTTTATTATTTTTTTGTGAAGGGGCACAATGTCCATTTACAAACATTATATATATATATTTAAAATATTTAAAAAATATACGTTAAAGATAAATAAATGGATATGATGTTAAACTCAAAAGAAATTATCCTTTCAAATGTAGAATCAATCTTTAAAGAATATAATAAAATAAAAGAAGAAAAGAATGAAAGTCTTTTAAAGCAAATAAACGATACAAATGAATTAAGGGAATGTAATAAGAAACTTATGGGTGAAGTTTCTGAAAAAGATAAACTTTTACTTGTTAATGAAAGAAAGATGATTGATTATGAAGATATGATTAATCAAATCCAAGAAAATGCTATGAAAGAAAAAACAGAAAAAGAAAGGTTTGATATGTTAAAAAAGCAAGATAAGGAGATCTATGAAAGAGATATAGAAATCCAACGTCTTCAAAAGAAAGTAGATATGTTAACAGATAAATTATCACTACTTGATAAAAAATCGGATGTAAATGATAATATTGCAGAGGTTAGAGATGAAGAAAAGGGGGGAGACACTCTTGTTCAAAAAATGAAAGAAATTCAAGAAAAACAGAAAGATGATGAAGTAGATGAAGAAGAAGAAGAAGTAGAAGAAGTAGAAGAAGTAGATGAAGAAGAAACAAAGGTTGTTGATAATCCTGAAGAAGAAGAAGAAGTAGAAACAAAGGTTGTTGATAATCCTGAAGAAGAAGAAGAAGAAGAAGTAGAAACAAAGGTTGTTGATAATCCTGAAGAAGTAGAAACAAAGGTTGTTGATAATCCTGAAGAAGTAGAAACACCTGTTATTGATAATCCAAATGATAAAGATGAAGTAATAGACGATGGAGAAGAAACTGAAGAACTCTCTGAAGAAGAGGATGCTGAAGTAGAAATACTAAATTATTATAAAAAGGATTATTATTTAGTTGTAAATGAATCTCCTCAAGGTATATATATGATTGAAAATGGAGAATTAGGGGATAAAGTTGGAGAAGTTAATAATGGTAAGAAGGTATTTTATAAATCTTCTAAGAAATGAATATATTGATTATAAAGGGTATTATCTGTTTTAAAATTAAAATGTTTTCTGAAACCTTCTTTATCATTTTTATAAAATTCCATTAATTCTGGGTCTAAATAGTTACTTTTACAAATCGTTGGTGTATTATGTAATTTTAATGAGACATTTTCTATACACTTTTTTAATTCGCTATTTTTATTTTTCATAAGTTCTTTAATAAGTTCTATATTTGCCCCCCACGTTCTAAAATCTTTAGCAGTAAATTTTCCAAATTGTTTGAGATATTTATTAACATCTGATGATTTAATATTGTAATACCTTTCCCCCCTTCTATAAGTAAATATACGGTCATTCTTATTTATTGTTCTCTTTTTTTGACGCAGTGTTTTTACAAGTTTCTTATTTTTAACTGTACATACATTTCTAACATTCTTTTTTCCATTAAAATCAATGACCAATTCATTTTTACTTTTGACTTTAATATGTTTTCCTTGTAATGTGGTTGTTCCATAAGATCTATTCTTTTTAGAATATACATCATTACCTATTCTAAATTGACATTCCATGATTAATTTAAGGATTATTGCGATCTGTTTATTTTTTGAATCTTTAACAGTATAGAGGTCATCATTTATCTTATCATTAATTTTATTAAAACTCTTACCAAATGATATCATTTTATCAAACTTTTTATAACTTTGAGACTGTGTATATTTCTTATTATAAACGTATTGTGATCTATTTTTATCATCATATCCAATAGCTAATACCTTTTGATCCTTCTCAAGGTTTATCTTTACATTATCGTATGCGGGTGCTATATATACACCTTTGACCGCTTCTTCAATTTTTTTTTTATTTTTAATTTCTTTATCATTTTTATCATAATATTTATGATTGTATTTTTTTCCTATTTTCCTCCAAATTTTACGGACGATAAAGTTTTCCATACTATATATAATAGAATTATTTTGTTATGCGTTTTTTACTAATTTTGCCCATTCAGATGGATCATTTTTATTTGGTGGTGCATCAAGATATTCCCAATCATAAAACCCACCCACATCTGGATACTTTTCTTTTATATCGTGAATCACGCTTACAAAAGAATCATCCGTAAATTGTCCTGACATCATACCCATCACTACCTTATCTTCAGGGTAACCATTATCTATTATATTTTTATATGTCTCAAGACTAAATGATTCATAACATTGACAATTTAAAAAATCTATCATCTTTCCTTCAGTTGAATTAAATAAATCTTTGTAAACAAATCCACCCATACCAGGTTGATCATTCTCCATCGCAGATGAAACAGGTGCCATACTAATTAAAAAGTTTTCTCCAAAGTCACCACGTATTTTACTGATAAGTTTCTTAATATTTTCCATAGTAACCGTTTCTTCAACATCTAGATTGATACCCTGAATCCACGGTTTGGAGACTAAAAAATTAAGTAATTTTTCATAGTATACATCAAAATTAGAGAATAGTTCTGTAAATGCCCCTCCAGCACCTCCAACCATACATGATATATGGACTTCTTTTTCTGAAAGGGACTCGGTTTCTTCCCATAATTGTTTAAATTTTTCATCATTTGGTTCATTATCATTTAAGTATATCTCATTATTGCCAAAGTGTATTGACGATATCATTAAATGATTTGCATAACAGTTAACCTTTAATTTTTCTAGACCGACAAATGTTTGATAGTAATATATGATCTTCATTTTTACTATTTAATAATATTTTCTCTTTATATAAAAATGAACTATTTTATATATATTCTTATCATCACACTAATATTCTTAATTTATGTAGAAATTAGTGTTGGGGGGATAGTTTATAGAGTGAACGCTTCTGGAATAAAAAATATTCAATTGGGGAACATCATACATTACCTTGTAGATCCTCTTCACAATAAGTTCTTGTGGAATACAAGTCTTTTAGATGTTAATTATGTCTTTGTTTTTCTAGTGTCAAGTGTCTTATATAAGTACATAAAAAACTAATCTATCCTATCCTATCTAAATTTTTTTTTGTCTTTTAAGCATACAATTGATGGTATATTTAGCGCCACGGGGCAAAGTAGTCAAGTAGTGCTGTCCCAAGTAGGAGCCTATTCTGTTTTTTTTTGGCGCCACTAAATCCCTTATATTGAGCACTCTTCCCTCCATCTCTCACGAGTATGTTCCCATCCAATGCGGACACATAGCATACCGTATCCCCTTCGGTCCACGATATAAAACCACTATCGCCACAGTCTCCTTTCAGAAAATACTTACCACCCCTGGTTGGTTGTGAAACATTTGGCAACCATGTCGCCTTACCCATGATTTCAAGCGCTTTAACACACACCTCTTCAGGGTAGGGTTCTTCTCTGTAGTTTTTCTCGTGGTCCAGGGAATCTTCTGGTGTTGACCACCCTGGTGCGCATAGATAACGGTCACCATTGTCATCTGGTCCTCCCTCAGCTTCTTTCGTCTCTTGGTTAAACCATACTTCCTCTTTATAGCCCCCGTGCTGACCCTGGTACACAGACATCGTCCAGAGGACATCACCGTTCATTTGAGCATCACGGACTTCGGTCTCAGAATATGTATCACCCGAAGCACGCCCCCTGTATTCGCCTTTCCATTTCACGATCCCGTCAGGTATCTCTCCTTGAAACGGAACATCCATGTATTCTGTTCCGTTTTCATCCTGAGTGGATACTCCATTACTTTCTTCTTCAAGGATCCGTCTACTGATTTCGTCGTTACGCTGGGATCCAACCTCGTCCCGTGCCTCGTCTATCAGAAGGGTATCTTGTGTCGTCGGTGATGATGCCCTCCTCCTGTAGACTTCTTCTTCTTCCGTGATGAACTTCGCCCGCCTTTCTTCAACTTCCTGTGCCTCACAGTCCTCCACGAAAAGGAGGATTTCGGGACAGCACGACATGTCCGTGTTCGCGTTCGTTTTGTGTGTTCTTTCGTTTGTTTGTTTGTGTGCTATGACTCTCAAAGCGAGTTTCAAATTTCTCCAAGAAAGGATTTCTTGGAGGAGTTTCTCCTATTCTTCTAAAATTTTATATCGTTTGAGATAAGACCAAAAAAAACTAATCTATCCTATCCTATCTAAATTTTTTTTTGTCTTTTTCTTTTTGTGTTAGTCTATCTATTGTGGGATGCGGAAGCACTTCCAGGGCATGGAACCACTACCATTCAGACCAATGATACATTCCATAGTATCTCCGATCTCCGGGACATACTTGGTGAACTTGAGGTCGATGTAGACCTTGCCGTAGTCAGAGTTGCCTTGGATGTAGTTGGTGCCCTTCGTGGTTATCTCCACCGATGTCATGATACGGTTCTTATCATCAAGGTCTTCAAGACCTGACTTGGATTGTCTTTCCCGAGGGTGGACCGCGACCACTTCACCAGTTGTCCACTCCCATCCACCCGTCTGACTTGACCAGTAGAAGTAGGGTCCCTTCCCCTGAGGAGAATTGGCGAGGAGGGAATGGTATGCTTCCTTCATGTTGCACTGGTCTTCAAAGTTGTCCATGTCCTTCAGATCCATTCCCAAGAGGGAATCTGTGTGGGAAGAACCGTCGGCGATGATCTCCTGTTCAATGTTGTTGATCTCTTCCAGGAGTCTTCTTTCTTCGGGGGTGGCTCCTTGCTTGATGATGTAGTCTTCAACCTCTGCGATTTCCTGCATGGCACGAGCGGTGTAGTTGAGGGAGGGCTTCTTCTGATTCTGAGGAGGGGTCTGGGTCTTCTCGTCGTAGGGTCCATCGGGACGGACCCAGACAAGGTTGTTCTTGCTGTCGCGGGGAACTCCGTGGTGGGAGAAAGCAGGCATCTCTTGGCGAGTTGTGAGAGTTGTGAGAGTTGTGAGAGTTGTGAGTCGTTTGTTCAGTTGTTTGTTGTGCTATGACTCTCAAACAGAGTTTCAAATTTTCTCCAAGAAAGGGTTTCTGGGAGGAGAATCTCCTCTTCTTCTAAAATTTGAAAGAGTATTCTCTCAGATACCACAAACAACTGAACAAAATACGCGAACACACGAACACACGAACACACGAACACACGAACACACGAACAGACGAGATGAGCTCCTCAAAATGGCAGACAGTGAACGGAGTCCGCTACCAGACAGGACTCTGTCAATCCCACACCGATGGACTCAAAGACTCCGATGGTCCAGAGTACACTGTCATGGACCGTGGTGCTAGGAGGAACCCTGTCCCCCTCGCGCGACCCTCCTCGGTCCGAGCGAAGTCGTCCGCAGGAACTTTGATGGGGAAGGGACCTGATCCAGGGGGGGTTGCTTTCCTCAAAGCGGAAGAGTGGGGGGGAGTGGTTGAAGGATACATCCACAAGAATGGTGAACAGGGATGGGGATACTACCGGACCTCTCCACCTCCCACAGAAGAGAAGGAGACATTTGTCCACGATGGGAAGGAGTGGGAGACTGTCAAGGAAATCTCTGCTAAAGAAGCGATTGCACTCCGCGGAGGGAATGGTCGCGAACATCTCCAAGGAAATGCCAGTGGTAACACGATGGACGACTGGTCTACGAGTGATGAAGAAGACTGGACGAGTGTATGTGATGCTGACTTGAAAGTCGCTGCTTTCGGCGAGGGAATCCCGGGACAGGTTGCCTCAAAGGAAGACTCACAAGAAACTGTAGTAGTATACAAGGATGAGGAGAAGACACAAATGCCATTTGGAATGGTTGAGACTGCTCCTTTCCTGGAACTCCTGTGGAGACAGACAGGGGTAGATTGTGATGGAGAAGAAGAAGAGATGGAATTCCCTGGAGGAGGGACATACAAGATCCTTCTCTGCGAGTCAAGGGGCAATTTGTAGATACCAACAAAGACAAAAAAAATGTTAGATAGGATAGGATAGGATAGGATAGATTAGTTTTTTTGGTTTTAGAAATATTGAAATTTGAATTTCTTACAGAAGTATATTAAAACAAAGAAGTGTATTAAAAGAAAGAAGTGTATAAAAGAAAGAAGAAGAAGATGGTCGCCAGTTGCTTCTCAGGCGACTGTGGGTTTTGCAGTGGTTGTTCTGGAGATGCCGGGACGAATGTTGTTGATTATCTCCTTCCCAGTGAGGTCTACAAGATGGACACAGGGAAGGATATCCCTCCTCCAGCACCCGCTCCGAAAACCCCCCGTTTCCTCTGGGGGCAGATGATGTATGAATCGATCCACTACCGTATTCACCTGGATTCTACATGGGGGCGATTTGCAAGGCGTTTAATCCGGAGAAAGAAATCCAGAAGATTTACTAGTCATGATGGTATCTATAATCAAATACGTGATAGTCACATTGAATTTTTGAAAGGATGTACAGAAGAAGGAGTTGTCTACGGGGAAAAAAGGTGTCTGAAACCAGAATCAAATGATATTGATTTGATTATCCGTTATGGTGGTATAGACATCAATACGATCGCTGGGAAGGTCGTTATTAGGGGTGGCGGTTACTTTGATATAGATGCTCTTATGAAGCAAATGAACCTCAACAATGAAGACTATGAAGAATACTTTGATAAGTTTCAAACCTATCTTGTTGAAGTAAACGAGAAGCTGAAAGAGTATGGGACTACTTTCGGTGCTGACTATCGTGGAAAAGTGCCAGAGTTTATCAACATCCGGGATAAAAAATATACATTTTGGGAAGATAATCGTATAATGTGTGATGATCCCGATTGTTCACTCATGACGCACTGTATGATCAACTGGGATGAGAACGACAACTACACTGGGACCAACCCCCCTTCAGAGGACTCTTACTACTATGGTGATCTTATAGCAAAAATTCCAAAATACACCCACAACCAGACACATGAACTCTGTCTAACGTGTGCCCTGAAGGCATCAAACACAAACCGTATCTAAATATGAGGTAGTATAGCATGGCATTCCCACATATATGTTTTAAAAAATGAATAGACAGGAGTATCTTCTGGATACATAAAATTTTTTTCTAATTTAGGTAATACTATCTTAAGTTGTTGTTCGGGAGAATATGGTTCATCATCAATGAATATTATTTCTTCATTATTTTTTGTTAGATAATCATGAAGGTCTACCATAAGTGGTCCTAGATCATGGGGATAATACCATCTCCATTCAGGACATCCTTTAAAATAGTATTCAAATGTCCATACAATAGATTTTAGATAATCTTTACATAATTTAGAGATATCTTTTTCAAGCAGTATTTGGATTGAAGGGTCAATGTTGTAGGTGTTGTAGATAGTGTGTGCGTAATACATATTTCTATAATTTTGATGTTTAAAAATGATATCTTCATGTTTTCTGAATATAGTTGGAGCAAAATTAATAAAATCATTAAATTCTTTTTCATTTGGATCAATGAAATCAGTGAAAGTATATTTTTTAATATCTTCTATACATTTTATTTTACGAAGATATTTATCATATCTATTTCTATTATGATATTCCCTTGATCCTCTCTTCTTCAGTGTTCTATCTATGGCAATTTTTTCTTTTTTCGCAATTTCTTTGATAAACATACAAAAATTATCCATATTTATTTTGAAGTCATCTTCAATAAGGTAAAACATTCCAAAGTTATCTTTTTGTAGCCTAGTATATGCTTCTTCTAAATATCCCATACCACCGTATCTTAAATTATTACAAGGACTTGGTATAATAAAATCATTTCCAATTAAGAAACAAAAAAATAAGTAATCATTAAGGATCTTTTCATCACTAATTTTATAATGAGTATCTGGATCAACATCTTTAATAAATTCTATACGATATTCTTTTAGCAACTGTACGTTTAGATAAATGTAGTTATCTTGGAGTCCTTCAATATTATATTCAGTTCTTTCTCTTAAAAGATATATATTATGTTTTCTTATCATTGATAGCATGATGAGATCAGCATCTAATCCATAAACAACCGAAACTTTATCATTATCAATATTGGTATCTAAGAAATCCATTATTTTATGTTCTCCTTCACCTGGTTCGTTTGAATCAGAAAAAATGGTTGTTACTGTAAAATTTTTTATTTCTTTCTCAAGGAATTTATTCAGTCTTTTCATAAACGGTGTTCCTGGAGTAATTTGGTTTGTATCCCATATTTTATTTTCTTGTGAAGATTTAAGTCTCCGTTGCCTTTGTTGTTCCATTTTAGTCCTAGGGGCAGGACCATCTATCGCAATGTATATGATATCTTTTACACCTGTAATTTCTATACATTCATTTATTTTTTCTAAAATAGCACAAAACATTTCATTTTCGTTTGTTTTCCCTGCACAACATGGATGAATCGCACAATTTAAATCAAATAAAAGATTATTTACATGGATTTTTTGTTTTGATTCTGTAATTATATCAGGGTGTTGAGTAATTACGTGTTTATAGAATAGAGGGATACCCATTTTATATATAAATATATATCTTCCTTTATTTTTATATATTAAAATAAAATATATATAAGAATATATAGAATGGATAATCTTTCAAACCCTTTAAACCTTTTAGCAACAAATATGTGTTCACCAATGGTAATATACATTGTATTTGTAGTTGTAACTGGACTAGCTCTATTTATGACACGTTCTTCTCTTAAGAGATATAACACTGAAAAGATGGATACTCTTTTCAATATTCATTTGATGAATGAAATTAAGATGGTAATTGTCATGGGTGCTATAATTTATGGTCTATGTCAGTATAATCAAGTTAACTTAGCATGGATATTCTTGATATTCCCTATAATTTATGTACTATTGAAGAATATTTTAATTTATATTCCAGTTGCTTCGGCAAATCAGAACGCACCAGTTCCTAAGAATTTTAACCAGGAAGAAATGATGAAACAGATTCAGCAAGATAATATGCAGCAAAAGGTAATTCGGCAACAGCAAGAAACACAAATGGACCGCAAAGGTATTATGGATACACCAGTAAATAAAGATATCGGTGGTTTGGGTGGTGGATTATCCCCACCCCTTAATTCCGGATTAAGTGGTAATGATCCTATGATGAACGGAAATATGATGGGTTTTTAAATATTTTATATAGTTAAATGGAATTTAATATTTATATAATCATTTTTTTATATTTATTTCTAATACAGTCAATTTATATACTTTATAAATATGACAATATCCCTATCATTTATATATTAATCATTGGATTTCCAATGGTAAAAGCATTATTTGATTATCGGGTATGTAGCGTTGCTTATGCCGAATGTAAGTTTAGAGGAGTAAAAAGAGAGGAATCTTTAGTTAATAAATTTTTAGATCCCATTGTAGATCTAAGGTATAGTGATCACATTTATCCTTTATTTGTATTAAGTTTCTCAATATTGTATATATCTATCACAAAATATTTAAAAACATATATTATTAAAGTATAGTATGAAAGGATATCTTTCCTTCGATGTTGGTATTAAAAATTTGGCATATTGTAGATTAGATGAAAATAAAGTAATTCAAAGTTGGGGAATTATTAATTTAAATGAAAATCCACAGTGCGACGTTCACTTGAATAAAAGATGTGAAAAACAATGCACATATGAAGTAAAGGGCGATGATAAAGTGAAATATTGTTGTACTGCGCACAGTAAACGTTTCCCTAAAAAGAAAAAATTAAATGCGAATCACGATATAATGAAGATATCACAGTTGGCGATAAGTAAACTACGTGAATTAGATTTAAATGGAGTTACTCATGTATTGATAGAGAATCAACCGGCATTAAAGAATCCGGTAATGAAGAGCATACAAATGATTATCTATACATTTTTTATTATGGATGGTGTTATGAAAGAAGATTCCTCAATTGAGACTATACATATGGTTAATGCGAGAAATAAATTAAAAGTTTATAAGGGACCCCCTGTAGAATGTGATAAAAAAGATAAATATGCTCAAAATAAATTTTTAAGTGTCGTATATACGGGAGAAATGATAAAAGGAGATGATGATAAATTTATAAAATTATTTGATGAATCTAAGAAAAAGGACGATTTAGCAGATGCTTACCTTCAAGGGATCTATTGGATTGAAAAATAAATTTGAAATTTAATATGTAATCATTAAAAAAAAAGAAAGATGGATACAAAAAAAGTTTGCGATAAATTAAGAAAAGATCTTATCAATTCCATTGTAAGTGAATTTTCAGAGATTGATAAAAATACTGGTGAAATTCCAAAACTTGAAGTTATCCTTGCGAAGGTATGTGAGATATATAATGAAGATATGAAAATGGTTATGGATGCAATTGAAAAGAAAAAGAGAGATGATGCTATCAATAAGTATTCCGAAAAGATGAAAAAAAAGTGTATAGAAAATTATGCTGACTATTATGAACTTAATGTTGAAAATGTTTCAATCCATGATATATTTAGTAGTTCTGCAGGTATTAGAGGATGGGCGGAAAATTATGGAAATTAAAAAAATTTGAAGATATCTTTATTAACTTTTTAACTTTTTTATTATGACTGTTGCAACATCAACATGTCATATTTGTCTTGAAGAATTAGATTTTGATTTACGATATCTAAAAAAGAAATGTTGTCCTACAGAAGCATTCATTTGTAATGAATGTTGGGAGAAAGTAATGAACAGTGATACGATTGTTCAATGTCCTCTTTGTAGAGAGAGGATAAAAACGGAAAGTATAGTTCCTGTGAGTGCTATAACTACAAATATAGTAGTGAGAGACATAGAAAGTCAACATGTTTTAATAAGGAGAAGAAATCTTACAAGAATACAAAAAGTGAAAAAAATTATGAAGTGGTATTTTCTATCAACAATAACGGGATTTTCTATGATTATGATGATGGTTTACTTTCTTCATCCAAAGACTACTACATTTGAGAGGGAATTTGAATATCTAACGATTAGACCCTTCTTTTGGATAATGTCAACAGTATATGGTTCATTCTTCTTAATGGTGTTAGACATTCTTTTCGGGAAGACCTTGATCAATAGAATGGGAGGAAGTCCTTAGAAATACAGAAGTAAATATAAATAGAAGAATGTATAATATTATTCTTTTTTGTGTTGAAACTTTAAAGTAATTTAAAACATTGTCTGAAACACCAAAAGCGGAAATATATATTAAAAGTCTGTAAAGTAGATCTTTATCCATTATTTAATAAAAAGTTATATTTTTTTTTGTGACTAGCGTTTAAATTTCATTTTATAAATATTTAAAGAATTTATTTCATAATTAAGAATAATGGATAGTAATGTTTTATTAAATGCCTTACAGATGTATTATACAGATAATAAAAATTCCTCAAAATTATTAGAAATATTAAAAGAAGATAATAAGATATCTTTACGTATCATAGATTGGTTTGTAACAAATTATTCTAAAAAAAACAATATATACTATTCAATATTTGAGACACCTATGAAAAAGAAAACGTTTGTATGTGAAAATAATAAGATATTAAGGCAATTTAATACTTATCATGCATATAAGTCTCAATTAAAGTCATTTTCAAAAAAGAAGTTTGATCCATTTTGTCGTCGTGATAGAATAACATTTGATTGTAATGGTACTCCCATAGAAACAACTATTGGTCAGTTAAATTTTTTTAAATGGGCAATAGATAATCTTATCATAGATTATATAAAAAACAATTATAAAGAAATTGAGGATGATATGAATATATGTTATAATTCTGTAAAGGTTCAGAAAAAAGAGAAAAAAGAGAAGAATGAAAGGAAGCGTAGACAGGAATTATCAAAGTCTGCTTCAAGAGGATTAAATTCTAATAATATGAAAGTAGTCCTTGATTTTAATTAAATCTTTTAAATGCCGGATCACCTATATTTTTATATGTATGTTTAAAAATATCTATTGGTAATGGTATTTGACATATTGTTTCAGAAAATTCTAATTCATCATTTTTAAAATTTCGTAGATAACATATAAAGTCATATTTATTATCATAATCTTTTGAACCCTTTTCTTTTTTTCCATATTGCCAACCCTCATTAAAATACAATAATGGGTTATCATATTTAACTCTACCTTTAACTTTATCAACATATGTCAAAACATTCTCAATATTAGTATAATATATGATTGATTGATTTTTGTCGGTTGGTTTCGTCCCTTTTATAGAATCTAGGAACTCTTTTTCACTATTTGCTTTCCTTGTCCCAAAATAAATACCGTATTGCATATCTTGATGTGCTTGGAATAGATGATCTAAAAATCGCATATATTTTTGTTCTGTAGGGTAATCATCATCTTTATAAAATTTCATATTTAAATTAACGATATTTTTTTTATCTCTTTCTGAAAGATATTTTGATTGATGTAGTAGATTGGGGGCATTCCCCAATCTACCCTTATACGAAACCATCTGTTTAAATAATGATTTATGTGTATGTGATTCCATTATTTTCTTATAATCTATTATACTTTCAATATTATCACCATTTACGTTTAAAGTGTGAAAAAGTTTAGGTATTAATCCATTATACTTTGTTTCTCCATCTATACGCACGTCTCTTATTGTGAATATATAAAGTTGACTCATTTATATATATTTATTATATATTTATTATATATTTATTATATCAAGGATTTCTTCTCTTTTATTTTTCCATTCGCTATATTTATCTGTAAGTTTATCCAAAATTTTTTCTTTTTTATCCTCATACATTTCTTTAATATCTTCATTGTTTTTAGTCAATCTATCAACCATTAATAAATGGTCCCTTTTTAGATCTGAAAGATGGTCGCTAACTTTCCTCCTATTATTTTCTAAAATGTGTAAATTATTTTGAGACCTTTTATGTATCTTATTTATCATGTGAGTATGTCTTGCGAATAGATAATCAATCTTACGTCTATTAGTCATTTTTTTTTCATGTAATGTATTCTTGACAAATATTGTATTATTATGTAAATTTTCTTTTATATTTTTGTATTCATAGCGTATCGTTTGTAAAGTTATAAAGTTAACCCTTGAATCTTCTCTTAAATTTTCAGATAATTCTCTATATAATATTTCTGGTTTAGGGTGATGAAATGGCACCCAATGATAATGTGAAAGAGTGAATAATGAAACCAAAAATAATAGCATAACTACAATAAATACATAGGAATACTTTAAATTTAATTAATATCATATTTTTATGAATAATCTTCTAAAAATACAACAAATGGGCACTTCCGGGAATTGAACCCGGGACCTCTACCACCCAAAGGTAGAATCATACCACTAGACCAAAGTGCCAAAGTGCGTCGTCCGGGACTCGAACCCGGGACACCAGCTTGGAAGGCTGATATGCTAACCCCTACACCAACGACGCAGATATCTCAGCGAGGTTTCGATCCTCGGTCCTCCAGGTTATGGGCCTGGCACGCTAACCACTGCGCCACTGAGATAAAAAAAATTTTATTTATTATAATTATTATTTATTATAATTATTATTTTAAAGTGTCATTTTAAACTCACAATGAACCTTAATCAGTGGTTGACTTCTTTACCTTGCGCACCTTCTTCTTGACAACCTTCTTCTCTGGTTCAGGTTCTGGTCCAGGTTCAGGGTCAGAATCATCCTTTTCAAGAAACATAACCTTCGGATCTTCCTCATCATCACTTGAATCTTCAACCATATTCTCTGCCGGTGCTACAGATTGCTGACGACTTAGAGCAGGTCCACTATCAACATCGTCTTCATCATCCGAATCACTCATAATAGCAAATTCCTTTAGTCCTCCTTCAGGGATCTTTACACGAACCTGTTCTGCCTTCCATGTACATCCGAACTTACCATTCGCAACCCAGATGCCATTACACTTCATCACCACCTTAATAAGAGCACCCTTAACGATTAGCTTGGTAATATCGGTCGGATTATCGGATGTCCCGTCTACATCAAATACATTCTTATCTGCGTCATAGATAGTAAAGTCCTTAAACTTTCCATCCCTCTTATTGACCTTGAAAGCAAACGAGTCAGGATACTTTCCATTTGGTTCACCTGTTTCTGGATCAGTTGACACCTTTACCATTGGAGTGTAAAGTTCCTTTAGAGTTTCATCGGAAAGCTTTGCCTTTCGGAACCATGTCTGACTGTTTTCACTCGCCTTCGTTAGAAGCATGTTATCCATAGAACTTGCCCATGTATGGAAATCCCGCATACTCTTATTACTATCAATATCCTTCATAGAAAACTTGATTGAATACTTTCCAGAATTTTCGTTATCCGCGAAGTAAGATGGGTCAAAGGGGACCTCTACTTCGGGAGTAGTCACATAGAGGGAATTGATACCACCACCATAGTTGAGGTAAAGCATCTTACCCCCATTGTCCATCGTCTTTGGTGCGGAGATGGTGATCTTGGAAAAGTCAACCTTGCTTGGGTTCATTGCCATTCTTCTTGTTGTTCTGTGTTGTTCTGTGTTGTTCTGTGTTGTTCTGTGTTGTTCTGTGTTGTTCTGTGTTGTTCTGTGTTGTTCTGTGTTTTATGTTATTTGTTATCTCTTTCTAGTTTATTATGGTATCATATCTTTATATAAGTTTCAAATTTTAAATTCTAGGGCATTTTTACTTAAATATTTTTTTTAAAAGAAGAAGTAAAGGACATGTGTAAAAAAGAAGATTGTGTTGGAAAAAATAATAATAAATATGGTGGATTTTGCTATAAACATAGGAGAGAACATCTGGTAGATTTAAATTCTAAAAGAATTAAAGTCTCCAACTTTACGAACAGATGTTCAGATTACTTGAAGGATGATATAATATGTTCAATATTACACTTTTCAAAAAAATCCCCAAATGATAAAGGATATACTACATGTGAAAAAAAAGATTTGTTCCTTTTATTATTAGAAGAAATAGATAAATTTAAAAAATATGATAACGATGATATAAAAAAAATAATAAAAATACAGGGAAAATTTAGAAATAGGGTAGGTGAAATATTGAATAATTTGCGAGGAGAAGGTTATAAAGATAAAAATAAATGCAATAATGAAAATGATTTTTTTACATATGATACAATTTCTGAAATAGAAGATAAATATTTCTTTTCCTATAAAGATAATAGTGGATTTATTTGGTTTTTTGATATAAGATCTTTTAATAAGTTACTAGAAATGAATCAAGATAACCCCTATACTAGGGAAAAAATCCCATCAAATATTAAAGGTACTGCTAAGAAATTATCAGTATTATTAAAATTAACTTCCGAAGATGATTTAGTGAATAATGATGTTTTAAGGTTAACAAGACAACAAATTATAAAGCAAAAAACAATTGATATTTTTTCTCAAATGGATCAATATGGATTCGGATGTAATATTGAATGGTTTTTGGATTTAAATATCGGAAGATTAAAGAAGTTATATAAAAATTTAGAAGATATTTGGAACTACCGATTAAATTTATCGTATGAAGTGAAATCAAGAATATCACCTCCAAATGGTATAGCATTTAATATACCAATTAATGAAGTAAATATTATAATGGGCAGACTACAATTACAAGAAATCATATTAAATGAGGTTATGAAATTTAATAACGCGATTACAAATGAAGATAAAAAATTAGGATTAATGTATTTTTTATTAGGAATGGGGATTGTTTCTAGAGATTGTTACGAGGCACATCAGTGGATTATTCACGCATTATATTAAATAACCACCATAAATTATTTAAAAAAATATTAACATACTATATCATAATAAGTGCGGTTAAAGAATAAAAATAAAAAATAGAAACTAATAAAATGGCTAAGAAAACATCCTCCTCCAAAGTATCCAAGAAGACTACTTCTAAGAAAGTAGAAGAACCAGTTGTTGAAACCCCTGTTGTTGAAAACACAGTTGTCCCTGAAGTTGCTGCTGAAGAAAACTATGATCAGGAATTTGCGACTGTCCTAGATCAGCTTTCTGCTGCCCAGACTGTCCTCAAGTCTCTAACAACCCAGGTCCGCCAACTAGAAAAGCGTGTTGCCCGTGACCGCAAGGTTATGCAGAAGAAAATGAAGGGTCGTGCCAAGCGCGTAGTTGATCCCAATAAGCCCCCGAGTGGTTTTGCCAAGCCCGGTCCAGTATCCGATGAACTTCGTGCTTTCCTAAAACTAGGTGATGATGAACTCATTGCCCGCACCGAGGTAACCAAGAAGATCACGGAATACTGCAAGGCGCACAACCTCCAGAAGCAGGAAGACAAGCGCACCATCAACGTTGACGCAACACTAAAGAAACTTCTCCGCCTTAAGAAAGGTGACGAACTCACTTTCTTCAATTTACAGAAGTATATGAAGGTCCACTATCCCAATAAGGAAGGTGTCTTTTCCAACTAATTTAGTAGGTTGAGTTCTAGTATTGTCATTCTTAAGTTTTTGAATAAATAACCCCCCTCACCTTTAAAAATTGTATTTCTTTTAATTTTATTTTTTGATTCTAAAAATACTAACCATTTATCAGTATTTTTTATTTTCACATAATTTCCATTATTTAACCGACAGAATTTTAAGAAAGCATTAAGTCTCTCATATAGTTCTGCCCTTATAAGGAAATATGAAGTTACATTTGTATTTTTATCATTATTTATTCCTTCTTTAGCAAGGGAATAAAACAAAACTTTTTGAGCTTGAAAAATAGAGTGAAATTTCTCAATTGTTACGAATTCTCTAAATCTCTTTTTCTGATTGTCCTTATATTTTTGTGAAATAAGGAAACAATTTATTAGATTTGCCCATATTTCTGTGTATGCTTCGTGTGTATTTATCTTTGTTGAACTAATATTATACTTTGAAGTAAAATGCTTAATTATTTTATCATTATCACTATAACAATCATTTTTTAAAGCATGAAATAATTCATGTACCGTGAGTTTCAAGATTTCTTCTTTCCTCCAAATATTAATTACCGAATGATCTGATGTTACCATACATGAACCAGAATTTACTTCATTTTTTGTTAATATTCCTTTTTTAATCATCTTTTTCTCATCAGATAAATGATAATTTATCGTAATATTTGTATTAAAATTGTATATTGAAACTGTAAACTGGATATATTTTTTAAGTTCATAAAGGAAATTAGAATTTAATACCTTATTATCACTAAAAATATTTACATTTATAGTATAATTATTAAATTTCAATATAAAGGAATATTTCATATTATATTTTTCTATTTTTTTTTTAATATTCTCCGATGTATATGATAGTGAGTAGTCTGCTTTAAATTTTTCTTGAGAAAAAGAAATAGAAATTTCCTCAAATGGTAATGGGTCTACATTACTAAAGAAATCATAGAGTTTATTTAATTCAGGGGATTTAATTATATTACCTTTTATTTTTGGATATATATAATCATAGATAATACCTTTCTTAGTGAACATTATATTAATTTAAAGTATAAAAAAATTAATGGTAAATAGGTTATCTAAATTATCAATTATAATCTTTGATGGTGGATTCCGCATGTAAAGATAATAAATGCCATTTTTTGAAAAAATATAGATTACCTTTAATACAGCATTCTCATAATCGGACCTTTTAATAACAAGGTTAATATATTCATTATTATCAAGATATGTTATATCTATACTTTTCTGTGCTTTTACAATTTGTGTGTTCCTGTATTTAAATTTTCTAATTATATCCTCTTTTACTTTTTTTGGTATTGATTTATAAAGTAATGCCATTAATTTATATTCTTTTGACTCTAGAAAACTATTATAATATGAAAACATCAAATCATAATCATCTTTCGTGAGATCTATATCTTTGAATATTAATTTTAAATCATATAACTTCCTTTCTTCATCATCATATAATACTTCATAAGCATCATTTATTTTACGAAATTCTTCACTATCTTCCCCACAATTCTTATCTGGATGATATTTTAATGATAACTTATGATACCTTTTTTTAATTTCCTCTTTAGTGCAGTCTTTATTTAAGTTCAATATACTGTAATGGTCCTCCATAATTCAAGATATGATATATCTTAATTAAAAGGGTTTCTACAGAAATTATATCGCGATATGCCTTCTTAATTATATAATTGTAATGGGTTATTTCTTTAATTAATAGTATGTTTTTAGATTGACTGTAAGGATTATTCTGTAAAAACATAGTGAATACTTTAACAATATCTAATTTAAGTTCTTTAATATTCATTGAAATTATTTTTATCTCATTTATATTGAACTCATTTCCCATAATTTCATAAATATTGTAAATTATTTTTTCATAAATATTAACATAATTTAAATCTGAATGATAATATAATCGTGCAATATGGTCAATACTATATTTTTCACAATTTTTTAATAATAAAAAAGAATTATACTTAACATCGTATTTTTTAAAAAGATATTTAAAATAGATATATTTATCATATTTATCTGGTTTATTCAGTTTTAGCATAAAACAACTACTACGAGTAGAAGGATCAATTGAAAAAGGTTTTTTTGTAATTAATAGAAATCTTGAACTTTCAGAGTATTTTTCTATAAATACTTTTATATTTTTTTGTATTACATCTGATACATTGTTATAATTATCAATAATTATATATTTAATTGTATCATTAAAATGATCGTAATTTTTAACAATTGTTTCAATTTTTTTCATCATTATATTTTTCAAGTGATTTGAAAAATCAAAAACATAGTAATTAATATTTCCTCTGAATATTACCTTATCTTCTTTTATAGTTTTACTCAGACCATACAAAATTTTTAGTATATATTCAATAAGATATGTCTTTCCAGAATTAGAAACACCGTGGATTATTAGATTGGGTTTCAAGTTATCAATAATAGACTTAATGTAATTATATTTCTTATAGTGTATTATCTCATGACTTTTTTCTTCTTTAAAAGGAAAGTCACTCATTTAATATAATCTAAGTTTCATTCTTTATATTATTATTATTATTATTCTAACTAATATGAAACTTCTATTAATTAAAGAAAATATTGACTTAAAACGTGTACTTTTTAGAAAAGGCAAAAAATCTATAAAAATATCATATGATATAAATCAGGTATCAATGATAGGCATAACATTTAAAATAAACTATGAAACAATACTTGACCGCGAAACATATATCATCATAAAAGTAACTCCAAAAGATAGAAAGCTATTTTTTGATATAGATAGACATTTTGAAAGTTTAATTGAAAATTACGATAAAGTAATATTAAATGAACATATAAAGATAAAGAAACATAGTGGATATGAAATCCCTCAAAATAAAACAATATCAATCACATTGAATAGTATCAAAAAAAATATTTCAGGAAGAAACAAAGTTCAAATATTTAGTATTTAAAATATATTATTACAAATGGATGACACATTTAAATTATTAGCAAATCCTACTAAGTTAAAAAAAAAAGAGAAAAAAAGAGTTGTGACAGAAGAAGATTCTTTTTTTTTAAGAATTAAAAAAAGATATCCGGATATGTTAATCTTTAACAGTAATAAAATAGAAATTTTAAAAAAAATTGAAAGTATATTGATAGACATTACAATAGCAAATATTATAGAAAATTTAGTTAGAGAAATAGAGTATGAACTCTTACCATGAAATGATATTTAAAAAACTGATGATATCAGATTTAAATCTACATTTTGATAAATTTAAGGGTGAAAAGGGAGATCTTAAAAAACTTATAGATGAATTTATGTCAACACAGGAAATAAACTTTGAAAAAACTATACCAGAATACAAAGAAAATAAAACACATAAGTATCGCGATCGTATTAAGTATGCGGATAAAAGTGGTAAATGTTTGGCAAGAGTATGGAATTGTGGAATGGGTGGGCAATGTAGTTTTACGGGAAAATATGATGGTTTCTGTAAAAAACATTCTTTAAAGAGATATGACTGGTGGCTAGGTACAGTAGACTGTCCAAGACCAGAAAGACCAATTAATCACAAGGATAAAGTTCATATATGGTTAAGTTAATCTAAAGTGAAAGGTCATCAAGTTCACCATCAGTGAAGGCTTCAGCACCACCTACGGGGGCAGCATTTTCGAGCGAACAAACACCATTTCCACCTTTCATGGTTTCAACTTCTTCCTCTTCTTCAACATTTCTTCTGCTTCTGCTTCTGCGGCGGGCAGGGGCAGAACGACGGGCAGAACGTCTGGCAGAGCGGCGGGCAGGGGCAGCACGACGGGTGGAACGTCTGGCAGAGCGGCGGGCAGGGGCAGCACGACGGGTGGAACGTCTGGCAGAGCGGCGGGCAACACGACGTGTAGAGCGGCGAGCACTGCGACTGGCTACGCGACCGGCAGAGCGGCGAGCACTGCGGCGGGCAACGCGACCAACCGAGCGGCGGGCAACGCGACCAGCAGAGCGGCGGGCAGAGCGGCGGGCAACGCGACCGGCACTGCGGCGGGTGGAGCGGCGACTTGAACGACGGGCAACTCTTTCAGCATTTCTACGGGCAGTTCTTCTAGGCATATTTATAATATAATAAATATTTTTTTTTAAACGAATTCGGATAAATCAACATCCATAATTATCTTATTATTTTTAGATTGTAAAATGCTTCTTATATTATCCTTTGATATATTTCCCTTTTTAATTAAAAAAAGTGAAACTATTAATGGTGAAATTAATAAACCATCATAACAATATATTAATATATTTGAAAATTGAATATTATCAAATATATATTCAATTATTTTATCTTTATTCTTTTTTAAAAGAAAGAGATCTTCTGAAGGAGTTAAATTATTAGATACTGGTATCCTTAATTTCTTTACATTAATATCTGGAAATCCATAATTTAAAGTGCAATTGATTAATATGGTTATATTATTATCTTTTAAGAAACTATTATCAAAAGAACCATTTATATCAGAAATCCAAATACCAGAAATAATTTCAGTTGGCATATAAATTTGATATTTATTTAAAAGTATATTTTAAACATAAATAATGGATCTAGAAGATCACTTTAATTTCCTTTCAGGACTTGATAAAAAAGAAGAGGAAAAAGATTTAAAATGTTGTGATATGAAAGATAATTATCAAAATGATAATTGTATGGTGATATGTAAAATATGTAAAAATGTAATTACAAATATATGTGATAATCCCGAATGGAGGTATTATGGTTCAAAAGATAATAAAAGTAGCGATCCAACCAGATGTGGTATGCCAGTTAATACACTCCTACCAGAATCATCGGTGGGATCTACAGTATCATTCGGTTCAAATTCAAATGGAATGTATCAGATTAGGAAAATGCAACAATGGAGTGGTATGCCTTATAAAGAAAGAAGTATTTATAAAGTATTCTTAGATATTCAAAACGTATGTATTCGTCATAATATACCAAGTAAGATTGTGAATGAAGCGAAGTCAATATACAAAATAGTATCTACAACAAAAATATCAAGGGGGACAAATCGTTCAGGAATTATTGCTTCATGTGTTTACTTTGCTTGTAAAGAATGTAATGTTCCAAGGAGTTCTAAAGAAATAGCAGATATGTTTGGAATATCTTCAAACATTATGACAAAGGGGGTAAAAAAATGTCAAGAAATTATTCATATGGATAAAAAAAATAAAAATAGGATATCAAAAACCAAATGTACAAAACCAGATGATTTTATAAGTAGATTTTGTAATAAACTTAATATATATGAATCAGATACGGAGGTAATAATGAAAATTTGTAAAATAACTGTTGATAATTATATAATCTCTGAAAATACACCACCTTCAATAGCATCGGGATGTATTTATTACTTCATTAAAAAAAAGGGTCTTTCAATAACAAAAAAAAATATATCCGATATTTGTAAGATATCTGAAGTGACTATTAATAAATGTTGTAAAATTATAGAAGAAAAGGATAATTTATTTGATGAAATATTTTGCGATAGCAAAACAAATAGCGATTAGAATACCTCTTATAAAAATTGAAGCATTTGTTGAACTTTCTGTCTCTATATTATAAAGGAATGGAACCGACTTAAATTTTAAAAAATCAGAAAAACTAGGAATATTAAATAATACTGAAAGAATTAATACAACCATGACATCAAATGATTTAAATAAATAATCTTTTATTTTTTCTTCCAATGATAATTCTTTAGTTTCATTCATTTTTGAATACATATTAATCATTTCTTCCTGTTGTTTCATTTGTTGACTCTGTATTTGTTTTTGTTGCTGTTGCATTTGATACTGTCGTTGTTCTTGTTCATGAATTGCTTTTTGTCTCATAATAACTTCCCTTTCTTCATCGGTTATTTGAGGCATTTGTTCTTGAGATGTTGGTTTTGAATTTAAATCATTAATAATAGAATCAACCATATCAGCATCATCGTTACTTAATCTTTTATTTTCTTTAACGATATCATTTATATTTGTAGAAGGTCCACTCATTTTATAGAATTAGATAATTATTTTTTTTTATATAAACGTAATAACTAATTTATGAAAGATATCTTATCAAGGCACATTAGTGATAAATGGTGTCCAATAATTATTCCAAGTATAATTGTCAAGATACTATTTATTATTTTTTCCATTTATTCTATAGTATATTTTAATTTAAAATAACCACTTCATCAAGAGTTAAATAATAATAAGCGATTGTTAAACATATCGTTAAGAATAATAACTTTTCATTAATTACCATTTATATTAGATTTAGGTTTTATTTTAGTAGAAACTTGTAGGGATACCATTTGGACTACATTTCTTATCTTTTAATATCCGAGAATTAAGAGAATACATATCTTTATTTGAATAATAACTCCTATAATTATTTAAACGAGGACTTGATAAAATTTTTTCATTTATTTTTTTGTAATAGGGTTCATGTTTACAATCATTGATAGAACTAGGATAATTTACAAATCCTTCATAATTACTTAAAATAATAATCAATAATAAAATTATTGTAACTGTGAGAAATAACATTAATAAATAATAGAAAAATAAATGGATAAAGTTAATACAGGATGTTCTGATGTTGAATTAATTGCTGAAATGATGGGAGATGATTCTGAATTTATGCTTCATGATGAAGAAGTTGAAACAAATCAAGATGAGGCATACTACGAAGCAAAAGCATATACCATAATTAAAAACTTTAAAAATGATAATGATTATTTTTTCTTTTTAAAAGCAGTCCTTAAAAAATACAACACATTGTCAATAGATAGAAAAGAAGAAATAAAAAAACTAATGGGTATTCAAAAAGAAGTTATTATTAAAGAAAAAATAGTTTATAAACAACAAAAATCTAAAAAGAATAAACCTAAACTAAATACACAAGACGATTACTAATTATCTTCTTCATCAGAAATTAACATAAAATCGTCCAGAGGAACTACCTTTACATTTCGTTTCTTTTTCTTAGCAATTTCTGCCTTTAGTTCACTAATCTTTTCAGGAGTAGACTTATACATTTTTAGATCCGTATAAAATTTAAGAATATGTTCAACATTTTCATTCCACCATTTTTTATTCCTCTCCACAAATGTACATTCATACCTTGAAATTTTCCACCACTTGCTCTCTACGTATTCATGACCCTGACCAATAATCTCAACTTTCTTTTCTCTTATCCAATCCTTATATTCGTCATTTGTCATATTCAATACAGGATATAGATATGTTAGTTTTATTTCTTCCTTCTTACGATAACTAAATGTTACTCCTTTAGGAAAATTAAGATGAGTCCTTCCGGGAAGGACTTTATCATCATCTACAAATACATCTTTTTCATATTCTTCAAAATTTTCATAATCTTCAATCTTGACTTGAAAGAAATCACAATGATCCAAGTCACATACCTCTAACTGACCTTGAACTTGCATTAGATAATGAGGAGGTACTGTTTTTGTGAACTTGCGTTTAGGAGGACACTTAATTTCAACCATACGTGAAACATATTCATCATTACCTGTATCATCGCATATTCCATCTGGACTTGCTCCAAATGCTTTGAATGTTGGATGGGGAATCAAACCAAAATCAAGGACTTTTACATTATATAGTTCTTCATAGAATAGGATAGCAATATCTTCATATTTAACACCCCATTCAGTAATTGGATTTGATACATATGGTTTATCTTCAATTTTAGAGAGTATAAGTTCTTCCCTTGTTGTGAAATGACATTTTCCAATCGCAGAAGCAAGAGAACTGGCAGTTAGTTTTTCCTTACGCATTTCATACCATTCGGGACTCCTTTGTTCAGGTAGTTCTAGTAGTTTTAGACCCTTTAGTTTTTCTTTTCTTTCATTATAAACTTTTTGATTACTAATGTTTTCTTTAACAATAGATTCAACATTTAGATTAATAACATACATTTTATTTTCATCTCCACCAACATTATAGACATCATACAATTCTTCTTTTAGCGTTTCTAAATCTTGATCATCAATATCATATCCATTGATATAGTCAACGATATCATCTCGTTTAATATCCATTTGCGGGTTTATATTACTATATTATAAGTTTCAATTTTTAAATACTAAGGGTTTTAAATTTGAAGCGAATTATGTATTGTTTATGATATAAATATGATATGAACGAATATTATGGTATTGTTTCAGATACACACATAAATGAACATAGTTCAAAAATAGAAAAATTAGAAGAAAAAATAGAAGAATTGGAAGAAAAAATTAAAAGTTTAGAAGAAGATGATAAAATAGAAAACTTAGATGATAAAATTGAAGAAAATTGGGATGAATATACAATGCGCGTCCGTCAATGTATTCCCAAAAAATGGCAAGAAGAAGCAGAAGAAGATGAAAATAGCCATCCAATGGATTATGACTCTATAATAAAGCAAGAAGGTGGTGCTGGTCTTCTTCCCCCACCCGAAGTATTTTCTCATGAATGGTCTATGTTATGGGGGTTAACAAAAATGGATAAGCAAATTGAACTTTTAGAAGAAAATTATAATGGTATTCAAAAAGAACAATTATGTTCTTGTAAAACTCAAGAACTTCTTGAAGAAAAAATAAACAAACTAGAAACAGAAGTAATATACAATCAACATATAATGATATCTATGGTGAATCATATTTATAAAAAAATGTTTCCATGTTTATTTAATACGATTGATAGTATGAATGACAATTTAGAAGATTATGGTATGGATACAACAAATCTAACAAGCGAATTTAATACAATAAAAAAAAATATATACGATGATGGTATTGAAGAATATGTTGAAAGTAAATGTAATGAATATATTAATGACAGAGATAAAAGTAATATTAGAGAAAAATTAGACAAATGTAAAACATTAAAAGAATTAACTACGTTAGCATTAAAAGAAGGTTTTAAACAAGAAGATATTGATAATGCTATTGAGAAAGGCAATACCGGATTAACGATATTAAAACAAAAACGGAATGCACATAGTAATCTTTATGAATTACTTTATATAAAAAATCTTAGAAACCCGATAGATATAAGGGTTTTAGGACTACCTGTTTCTGGTGTAGGTCCTATTTTCAATAGAAATTTGAAACATTTAGATTAAAATAATATATAAAAAAAACATCATTATTATAAACTAATACAATGTCACGTGGAAAGAAGGAATGTGTAAATATTAATGTAGATGATGAAGAAGATAATACTATCCGATGCATTAATTGTAAAATGGAAATTGTGGGTAAACCATGGATTACAGTGAGTTGTGGGAGAGATCCAGAAGTTCATGCTTGTGGATACAGTTGTTCAAATAGACTGAAATATTTCGTAGGTGTTGGATATTGGTCAAGAGTTATGAACAAAGAAGACTTTCCGGGTCCCCGTCCAGTTATGAAGACTTCCTATACTGGAGATATTACGCCTAATTTCGGTATTGACGAAATAAGGAGGGAGATTGAAGATGAAGAAGAAAGGATGGATATTCTGGAGGATTGTGATAGTGAAGATAGTTATCTTTATGATGACTATTGAGTATATAATATAAAAATTATATATATGTAATGATAAATGAAGATTATTTCCGGAGATGAATGTTATACAACCCTTGATCAAGAAGAATATATTTTATATTATTTTACAGCAAGTTGGTGTGGACCATGTCAGAGAATATGGGATGATTTTCTTAAATTATCTGAAAATTATAGTAATATACTTTTTTTTAAGATAGATATTTCAGATGATGATAATACAGAAATATGTGAATCATGTAATGTTGATTCTGTTCCATCATTCTTATTATTCAAAAATAGAAATTTTATTGAAAGGGTCGTTGGTGCTAATTTAAAGGTAGTTGAAGATATGTTAAATAAATACTAATTAAAGATAAATTATTAAATATTATATAAAGGTAAAAAGTAAATGGAGGGTGATAAAAAAAATAACGGTTCGTTTGAAGACCTTTCCTTAAAGGAAGACCTCTTAAGGGGTATATTTTCTTATGGTTTTGAAGTGCCATCTGCGATTCAAAGTAAATCCATACCTTTCCTTAGAACAGGGGGGGATGTAATTGCTCAGGCACAATCTGGTACTGGTAAAACAGGGGCATTTGTTATTGGTAGTTTAGAAAGAGTAGATGTAGATGTTAAAGGAACTCAAATTATTATTATAAGTCCCACACGAGAACTTTCAAAGCAAACAACCGAAGTTGTTTCTGAATTAAGCAAATACATGAATGTATCTTATATGGAAGTAGTTGGTGGAACTGATGTTTTTCAATGTCGTAGTGACTTGGATAAGTTACCACAGATTATTATAGGGACACCTGGAAGAATTTTAGATATGATAAATAAGAGATCCATATTTACAGATAAATTAGTTAGTCTCATCTTTGATGAAGCAGACGAAATACTTTCACAGGGTTTTAAAGAAACTATTTATAATATTGTAAGATCTATTTCAGAACAGTGTCAAATATGTCTTTTCAGTGCTACAATGCCAGATGAAGTAATAGAATTAACAGATAGTTTTATGAGGGAACCACAATCTATTTTAGTTAAGAAAGAAGCACTTACTTTAGAAGGAATTACACAATTTTATATAAATATGAGGGTTAGTGATTGGAAATATGATATACTAAAAGATTTATACAATACAATTAGTATATCTCAATGTATCATTTATTTTAATTCAAAGAATAAATTAAACGAAATTTATAGGAGTTTAAACGAAGAAGATTTCCCTGTTTCTATGATTCATGGCGAATTATCTAGTGAAGAAAGGAAAACTACAATGCACGAATTCAAGTCTGGGCAAACGCGTATATTATTGTCAACTGATTTACTTTCACGAGGAATTGATATTCAACAGTTGTCTCTCGTTATTAATTTTGATTTACCTAGATCAAAAGAAACATATATTCATAGAATTGGAAGAAGTGGTCGTTATGGGAGGAAGGGAGTGGCAATAAATTTTGTAACAGAGAGAGATTTAGAAAATATGGAAATTATAAAGCAACACTACAATACTAAGATTGAAGAAATGCCACAGAACATAGAAGAGTACCTAAGTGTTTAACTATTTAAAACTAATATGTGCGTATATATGATAATATTAATATTTAAGTTTTATTAAATATGGCAGGAATTGACGATATTAATGTTAATTTTGATAGTGATGATAAAACAATAAAAATTGATGAAAATATATTATTAGATACTGGGGCTCCTTCTAATATAAATGTTAAGAATGATGATAACATGTTTGGAGTAGATTTACTAGCAAATAAGAATTATAGTTCTGGTAATAGTGATAATGGAGGATATTCTAGCGGAGAAGAACCTTCTAAAAAAGAGGACTATGATTTTTTTAAAGATAAAGAAGAAAAGGAAAAATTTAGTAACCCATTACAAGAAACTAAAGAAGAAACAAAAAGTATACCGCTTGATGATCCTATGCTAAATGACCAAAAGGGTCACGAAAATGGAGGTTTTAGACCATTAGGTGCTATGAACGCTCAAGAGATAAAAAATGAAAAGATAGATTTAATTTATAAGTTTAAGAAATTAGAGGGACAAGGGATCCGGACGACCATGAATTATAATATGAGTTCTCATCTTGAAGACATGAGAAATGAGTATTTAAAATTAAAAAAACAGAGAGAAGTTGATAATTCTATTAAATTTCAAAGAAAAGTAATGATGGCAGCGATAACTGGTGTTGAATACTTGAATAATAAGTTTGATCCATTTGATATTAAACTAGATGGATGGTCTGAAAGTATAAACGAAAATGTAACGGATTATGATGAAATTTTTGAAGAATTAAGTGAAAAGTATGGAGGTAAGACTGAAATGGCACCAGAAATTAAATTATTAATGATGCTTGGGGGTAGTGCTTTCATGTTCCACTTAACAAATACAATGTTTAAATCATCCATACCAGGAATGGACGATATACTCAAACAAAATCCTGATTTGATGAATCAATTTGCAAAAGCAGCAGTTGGTAGTATTGGGAAACAGGATAATGAATACAATCCACCACCAATGAGAAATACAAATGCTGATATTCGCCCAAGTATGCCACCTCAAGCACAACCTTCTCAAAGACAAGAAATGGATGGTCCTAGTGGTTTAGATGACATTATCCAACAGATGAATCTAAAACCGGAAGACATTCCTGATTTAGATAATGTTTCTTTAATGAGTGGTGATACAGATCGCAGAAGCAATCTATCCGGAATAACTCTTAATATTTAATAATTTACGAAAATACCCATCTGATCGTAATCTTCTCCATCATTTTCAAAATTTTCATCTTCAAAGTTAATACTCTCTAAGAATATTAAGAATATTATTGTTAATAATACTGCTGTTGGTAAGTCTCGCGTTGCCATAAAGAATGCACAGAATATAAATATTTTTCTAAATAACGGTGTATCTATTTTATTTTTTTGTTCTTCTGATAATTCACTTATGATAAAACGACCCCCGATGGTTAGTATTATCATCATAAAACCTACGAAATATTTATTAGTATTTATTTTATCAAATACACTTTCTATCATTTATTATAATATTATAAAAAAAATATATAATATAGTAAATGGTTGCGAATGGCTGCTTTTTAGAAGAAGCATTTGGAGAAATTAAAACGCAAAATGATAATAAAGTAAAACGAAAGAAGAAGAAAGAACGTGGAAATATTGAATTTGATAAAAATTATAATTCAATGTCTAATAATGTAGGAGGATATATTGAGGATGAAGAAATGTTCTCAGAGATATCTCAAAAAAACAGAAAAGAGGAAAAGAAAGTCATTGAAAAAATAGAACATCTTAAACAAGAAGATTTTGAAGATCATAGTAAAAATAAAGAATATAGAAGGTTACTACAAGATAAAGACTATCAGGATTATTTAAATTATCAAAAAAATAGAGCAAACTATGTTAATAATATTCAAACTGTTGAGGGATTTTCAAATATCAATGATAATTTCAACGATGTATTATTGTTTGGTCTTTTAGGTATATTCTTTCTCATATTTACAGATTATATATATAAATTAGGCAAACGTTCTTATTAAAATAATTGTTTTGTTTTCATATTAATTGAAGATAAATCATTATCATTTACAAATTGACCACTTGGTTTATATTCATCAATCAATTTATAATTTTTATCTTTCTTTTTTACCGCTTTTTTTACAGGTTTTCCACGATCTTCTTTTGACCAACTAATATACACCCAATTGGGATCTATATAAACTATGTGAAAACCATTTCTTTTTAAAGAATTTATAATATAATTCCTTAAATCTGAAACATTGTATAAAGGTACTCCTATAATAAATTCAGGTATTTGAAAAAAACAAAATGTTCTCTCTAATTTAGAATAGTACCGAATACGTGTATGTATTTGCTTTAATATTCCATCAAACTTTTCAAGTCTTTTATTATTCTTTTCGTCAATTGTTTCGTATAAATCATCAATATTTAAAGAACTCATATTAATATTAAGTTAAATAAAAAAAAAATAATATATTTTTTAAATAATGGAAAATATTAAGGATATAGAAACATTACTTTTTTCAGGCGGAGCAATGAAATGTATAAGTATTTTAGGTGTAATACAATATTTGTTTGAAAAAAATATAATAAAAGAAAATTTTGAAGGAATTAAAGAGATGTATTTTGTATCTGGTTCATCTATATATTTAACTCCTCTATTGATTGGGTTTTCTATGGAGTCAACAATTGAACTTTTTAAAAAAATAGATTATAAAAAGTTATCTGGGATTAATGATATGAAAATACAAAATATTTTTGAAAATTATGGACTAAAAAAGATAACTGATTATAAATATATCCTGAATGCTATTCTCAGATCTAAGAATTTTGAAAATATAACTTTAAAGGAATTTTACGAATTTACAAAAATTAAATTAAATTTTAGAGTTATAAATTTAAATAAACAATGTAATGAATATCTAAATAAAGATAATTCTCCAGATTTAAAATACGTTGATGCGGTTTGTATGACATCATGTATCCCACTACTCTTTGAACCTATTAAATATAATGGATGTCTTTATATAGATGGTGGCGTTAACAACAATTTTCCATATGAAAAAATTGTTGATAAAGAAAAATATTTAGGAATAAATATCTTATCAAGTAAGATATCGTGTAATGGTAGTAGTGATTTTGAAGAAATAAAAGACCTACAACATTACCTTAATATTATATATAATATATATGGTTCCCCTCCTATAATTAAACCATCTATTAATCATATCAAGTTACTGATAGATGGTGCGGGTATAGATTTTGATAGATTTTCATCAATTATTAGTGACACTATATTATTAGGTTACAACACAACCAAAGAACATTTTTCTAATTTTCAAAAATATAACGATTCATCGCACGAGGAGAATGAAGATTAAATAAATGTGCTGTTAGGGGTGAAACAATTGTTCTATATATATTAATCCAGTTTTTATCTTGCGTTTCTAGATAACGTCCGCCCGAAAAAAGGAATTTTTTTGTATAATTCCATCTACCAGGGTCATCGCTTAATAGTTCAGTATTACGAAGGACGCCAACAGAATTAGAACTCTTCATAACTTTAAAAAGTTCCCCAATTAATTCTCTCCTCTTTTCACATACGAGTTTACTTCTCTTTTCACGGAATTGCTTCCGTCTCTTTCTATTTAATGCTTTTTCATCTCCAATACGATTATATTCCATATTCTCCTTTTCAATTAAATTACCGTATCTTTTCTTTAGAGCATCAATATTATCACTATTTAATCCTCTATAGTAATAACTCTTTTTGTCTATCTTATCAGTTAGATAATCAACATATTCATTCAAATTAAGACCATCACTAAAAAGATCTTTTTGAAGCAAAAAAAGTTTATCAAGACCTGTTACATTATTCTTTTTATGCTGAACATGTGTTTTCTTAGTCTTCAAACCTTCTCTGACTTTACTTACACGTGATTTTCCAACCTGGTTATGACTACTATACATATTTTCTAATTTAATTTATAGATATATCTTTATATCTTTTACTCATCAATTACTTTAAAATTAAACTTCGGTTTTTGTTTGGTTCCATTTGGAGCACCATCACTCATCTTCTTACCAATTACAAGACCATAGTTAGTTTTATCCTGCATCTTCATTAGTTCCGCTTTAATTTCCTTTTTCTCTGGTCTCTGCTTTTGATGAATACCTTCATCATCACAATAACATTCCCAGTCATCATAAAGTTCATCAAACTTTGAGAACTCTTCACATTCAACGATACGGTCATCAACCCAGTTAGCAATAATATCATTACTAGTCTTATATTGCTTAGTTTCATCCTTAACTTCTTCAGGAGGACATGTTCCTTCTTTATCATAATCAATATATTTTTGAAGTAGTTTAATGATAAAGACAAGTTTCCATTGTTCAAGTTTTGAAGTTAATTGATTATCTGCTAAGTATTGATACCTATCGTGATTTACAGAACGTTCATTATCAGTAAATTTAGCAAGATACTTTACAACTTCAATACGCCTCCAAATACCACCATCATTACCCCCAAGTTGAGGAAGGTCATTACACATAAGGGTTATCTTAAATTGTGGTTTAAATTGAGTAGTCCCTTTGAATAGAGCACGAGTAGTCATTTTATCACCACCTGTCATTTGCTTAAGTTTACCAACATAGATAAGATCTGTTTTTTCAGGTTCCGACATATAGACAAAACGAGCATTTTTAATATTTTCAAGTTCTGGAGAAGCAGATGAACTACTACCTCGTTTAGTTGTAAGGAATGCGACATCCATTGATTTACTATAGTCCCCAAGTACAAAGTCAATTAATTCAACCAGTTTTGATTTACCATTTCCACCAGAACCAGTCCAAAAGTAAAATTTCTCTTCCCTAATTTCACCCGATAAACAACTTGCTAGGAAACGAAGGGTATATTCACGAACACTATTAATTGGAAATACTTTAGTTAGAAAATCTTCTAAAGCATCATTTAGTTCATCATAATCATCCATACTACTCACTAAATCTGTAATTTCTTCAAGATCTACAGGAAGATTTTTAACATCAACGGGGAGAGAATAACCAGTTGTGAGACTCACATAATCGGATGGAAGTCCTGATCGGAATATACTTTTATTAAGATCGTAGATACCGTTATCAAAACCAATAAGATTCTTTTTATCATTAAGTTTTTCAATAAACGTTTTATCATAAAACTTTTCCTTACATTCTTTCATAACCTTATCCTTGTAACCAGAATCCTTAAGTTGAACCATAATCTTTAGACATTTGGTGTTTTTATCATCTTGTAGTTTAGCAGCATCCTCGTCTTCAAGAAGAAGTGCTTTAGAACGATCACTATATATTTTAGCATAGTAGTTGAAAACATCAACAATATCATAGGAAAGTCTTGAACGAAGTTCATGACCCATCTCTGTTTCTTCCCATTTTCCACCTTTCTTTTCATTAAAGTGAAACCATGTATTATCTCTAATATTAGCACATACAAAACAATCTTTAAAATAATGGTAAATAACATTTGCCACATCAGCATGAGATCCAGAAGACCCCACACTAGAATGCACAACAGCACTAAGTGAATCGCGGATAATACCCTTATACTCCGAAGGATTATCATTTTTAGCCCAATAATGAAGTGAACCAATCGTATAATTATGATTGTTATTCTTATTATACCATTCCCATTGTTTTTCACATTCGTCACTATTATTATACATACCCCACTTTTTACTAAAAGCAATCCAAATGGGTAGTAGACTTTGACTAATACTATTCAAACAGTAACCGACCTCTAACCATTCGGCATAATTACTCGCCCTTTCTACAGATAATATTAATGCTAGTTTTTTAGAAATTTCAATATCATGTGTTTTTGCTCTATCAATAACAACTTGACTAAGAGGTTCGCTCACGCTTTCAACAGACATGCTTTTTTTAAGGTTACCTTCTGACATTTTTTCTTTCAAATTTCCAGTATAAACTACATTAATATCATCTTGCATTTTAACACTATTCATTTTAACAAGTTCTATTTTATCATCAATATATAGGTCTAGAGGAATACTTATCAATGTATCGGATGATTTCTTATAGATACGGGTTAAACCATATGTTATTTCATTAGGTTTTCCAGAACCATAAATAAACCAATTACCCCCTTTATAGATATTTTCATCAACTATTTCACCCATTGAATTTGAGGGTGGATTAAATCCCTCATTAATGAAGAACTGTTTATAATCGGTTTTAATAAGTATATCTCTAAGTGTTCTGTATGTTTTCTTTTCAGCAATAATATAAGGGAAAAGCAAATGTATTCCATCTTTTGACTTATAATCTTTATGTTTTGCTGGAAGAAATTTATTTTTTTCCATTACCATACAGAATTTTTGTTCATCAGAAAGTTTATAGACTGTATTGAGATTACACATGATATCATTTACAATATCCATTAGTACTTTTTCATTATATTGTCTTTCTGTTATTTCATCCTTCCACTTTAAGTCAAGGTCAATTACGAAACGGGTTATATCTTGAACTTTTTCTACTACAGAAATACGGTCTCCTTTTACATGAATTGCTTTTCCTATCAATTTATGAAATTCATCCGTTTTTTCAAAAGGGATTGTATAAGCTCCTGTTTTTATATCGCCTCCGTATATTGTATGTGTGTGTTTTTCTTTTTTTGGATACTGAGTTAAGAATTTCTCCAATTTCGCATAAACCATTGATACTCTAATTCTATATATTTTTTTTATGTAATTTTTTTATATAATAAATCAAATTTTTAAAAATATTTAAGAATGTGGTGATACCTTACATTAAAATGTCAACATCTTCTGCTCTTAAAAGAATACTTAAAAAGGATATTAAAGAAATAGAAAATCAAAAATTAAATGATTTAGGTATTTATGTAAAGTTTAATGAAGAAAATATGTTTAAAGCAACTGCTATGATAACAGGTCCAAAAGACAGTTTGTATGAATATGGTTTCTTATTTTTTAATATAACTTTTCCTAAAAATTATCCCCATGCTCCACCGGATGTGAGTTATATTTCAAGAAATAATGTTAGAATACATCCCAACTTATATGTTGGTAGACACACAAGTGGTTTTGGAAAAGTTTGTCTTTCTATTTTAGGAACTTGGAGTGGTCCAAAATGGACTAGTATTATGGATGTAACGACTGTTTTATTAACTATACAATCCATCTTAGATAATAACCCATTACACCATGAACCAGGACAAGAAAAAAATATGTCAAATACAAATACCCTTTATAATGAGATTATAAAGTATGAAAGTCTCAATACATTATTATTAAAGAACTATACAGAAAACGAAGGTATTTTCCTTGATTTTAAAGTTGATATGGAAAAAGAAATTAATAAAATAGGAAAAAATGAAATAATAGAATATGTTAAAGATTTCTGTTCAAAACATAATGATTCTAAAGTAACAGTCCCGATATATCGGATAAATACATTACTATCTTATTCTTCATTAAAAGAAAATATAGAAAAAATAAATCAATAAATAAATAAATTTGATTTAAATAATAAATTTTATATTATAAAATAAATAAGATGGAATTGAACTTTTGCGAAAATTGTAATAATCTCATGGATATATATTCCGATGAAGAAAATTCAAAATTATATTTAGGTTGTAAATGCTGTTCCAATAAACAAGATTTTGATGAAGGGAATAAATGTATTTATACTAATGAATCAACCATAGAATTAAGTGATATTATTAATACAAATCCGTATTTAACGGAAGATACAACATTACCTCTTATTAAAGGTAATCCTAATATTAAATGCCCAAATACAGGATGTATCTGTAATACCGATGATACTGTTGAATCAGAAATACTATATGTAAAATATGATCATGACAAGTTAAGTTATTTGTATATTTGTAAACACTGTAATCAAAAATGGACAAACCGTTAAAAATTTGAAAAATTATTTAATTAAAGATTAAAAAAATAATAATAGAAATATATAATGGACCAAGTATTTGAAGAAGAGTTTTCCGATAATGAAGAGGAATATGAAGGGGATACCGATTATGGTATTCCATCAAATGAAATAGATATTAATGAATTTTATAGAGATTATGAAAAAAATAAAAAGAATTTTAAAACAACACCTGTATTAACAAAATACGAAAAAACAAGGATTATTTCTGAAAGAGTACAACAAATATCAAATGGAGGGATTCCATTTATTAGTAATCCGGAAAGTTATCCAACCGTCTACGATATTGCCCTTAAAGAACTATCTATGAAAAAATTACCATTTATTATTAAAAGAACAATTCATGCTAATAAATATGAATTATGGAAATTAGAAGATTTAAAAATAATAAACTAATAAAATCAAAAAAATAATATATATAAATATTATAAATATAATGGACGATATACATGTTTTTATTATTTTATTTTTAGCATTGGTTTTTTTGTGTAGAGCTACAAAAGAAGGATTTGAAGAAATGAAACCAGGTGGAATGCCTGTGGATGAACAGGATACTCCTCCTGAAGCTGCTTCAGTGGAATCTAGCGATGATGGTGAAGAAGAGGTTATTGAAGATGAGGTTATTGAAGAAGAGGTTATTGAAGAAGAGGTTCCTGGAAAAGTAGGTGGTCCGGTCCCCGGAAAACCACCCCCACAACAAAATGGAGATAACGGTTTACATGGTTGGGATAAAAGAAGAATTTTTTCTTCACCAATGGCACCCAACTTTGGCAGTCTACTTGAATTAAAAGATATTCAACAACTAAATAACCTTTTCTCAAAAAGAAACACGGACATTAACGTTCCTCCTCAACCAACCGATTCACAAATGCCATCTTTATCACAGGGTAGCACTGTTCCAAATATGTTAGGACAACCTGAAAATAGTGGCAACGGTGGCAACGGTGGAGGATCAGTTGAATTACACATGGTATATGCCGAATGGTGTGGTCACTCACAAAATGCTCTAGGTGCTTTTGAGGGATTAGTTGATAAAACAGATGTTAAAACATCCGCTGGAAAAACAGTTAAGTTTGTATTAACTGAACAAAGTTCTGATGAATTTAAAGAATTTAAAGGTAAAGTAAAAGGATTCCCATCTTACGTTGTAAAGGATGGTGGTGAAATGAATGAAGTTGATGTCGGTGATCGTAGTGAAAGTGCTATTATTGATGCCGCAAAAAAACTATAAATTAATATAACTTATTAACCTTTAATTCAGGTCCTTTTTTTCTAGTAAAATCTGTCTCTACTCTTTCTTCTTCAGAAAAATTTTTATCTGAATAATCCCAGAATTGTTGAGACCCAATTTTAAAATCAGGTCTTTTCTCTGCTTTATACCAGAATACTTGATCTTCTAATTTATTACTTTTTGCATTATTATTGATAACTAGACATTCGTAGTTCTCTGTACATTGATCCATAACTTGGCAAAACATATCAAAATTTGGAAACATACCAGCATAATGTTCATATAAACGTTTGCGATTTGAAACATAATTTTCTCTAAGTATAAAAACATAATCTATATTTGTCCTTAGATTTGGAGGAACCCCTAAAGCATACTGCATTGTTAATAAAAATAACAATTTATAATGGCGACCATTCATGAAAACCGAACGCATCCATTTATCCTTCGCCCATGTATTATCATAAAGACAATCATCCAATATTAAGAATGCTCTTGGATCAATTCCTTTATCCCCTTTATTTATTTTATCTATCATAGTTTTTTGTCTTTTTAAGACATTTTGAACTATCTCACTTTTAAATTCATCATGTATAAATAATTTTGGAACAATCTGACTATAGAATTGATTAGCACCCTCAGTCCCTGATATTACCTGACCAACAGGTATCGCTGCATGATTGTAAAGTATGTCTCGGCATAAAAAAGATTTTCCAGTATCTCTTTTTCCTATTAAAACAACTACCTTATCATCTTTAATTTCAGATAGGTCAAATTTCCTTAATTCAAGATTCATTGCCATATTATATAACATTAAAATATTTTATTTAAAGTCATTATATACGCATTAATGTGTGTTTATTCTATAGAAAAAAACTATAATAAATTTTAATTAATGAATATTAAATATCACAAATGGAATAAAAATGAAAGATTTAAATTATTTAAATCATGTAAAGAACTTTTAGAATTAAATGAATGTCAGTTTTACCAACCATATTATTCACTTTACTTTAACATACACAATACAAGGAATTCACACAAAACATTAGACCTTGATAGAAGATTCTTTATTAAAGAAATAAATTCTATAGAAAAAGAAAGGTATGAAACCTCAAATACAATATTAAAATGTAATGTTTATGATAAACATCACAACACTATTACAGAAAAAGATATCTTTTGTAAATGTATGCCTATATTGGACCCACTTTACTTCTTAATGAATAATTATAACAACCTCGTTAAAAGAAATCCACTCCTTCCAAGCAATTACTCATATAATTCTTATAATAAAATAAATGATATGAACAATAGTGTATATATAGATACATTTTTTTCATTTATTACATCTGAATTAACATTAAATGATATAAATCCATCTTTCCCTATATTTTATGGTTCTGTTTCCGGTATTAAAAAAGAATTGAAATACGATATAACTGAAGATTATGAAGATTATAAGGGTGAAAAATGGTTTTATAAAACATTAGGCAAAACACATACCTTAGATATGTATATTTCTTCAGATGAAAGTGATAATGATGATGATAGTAGTTATGATAGTTACTATGATGATGATAATGAATATATATCACTTCTTCAAAATATGCCTTGTCAGAACTTTTTTATTGAAAAATTAGATGGAACTTTAGAAGATCTACTAGATAAAATTGAAAATACTAATACTGATTTAATTTTATCATGTATTTTCCAAATTTCATTCGCACTTAATTACCTACAAAAACATTATAATTTCACCCATAATGATCTCCATGTAAATAATGTAATGTATACTAAAACAGAAAAAACATTTCTATATTATAAATTCAATAATATATACTTTAAAGTACCAACTTATGGGTATATCTTTAAAATAATTGACTTTGGAAGATCAATTTTTGATTTTCATAAGAAAACTTTTTTTAATGATAACTTTAGTAAACATGGTGAAGCAGAAGGACAATATACATATCCTATAAATAGTCTTTTATTTGATAAAAAAGAATTAAATATATATCCGAGTCTCCATTTTGATATGTGTAGATTAGCAACAACTATCATTGATGTCTGTGAGATAGAATTTAATAAAGATTATAAAGAAAAACAACCATTTGTTGATTTTATTATAAATCTTACAATGGATATTAATGGAGATTCTTTATCTAAATTAAAAGATGATTTTAGCATGTATGTTTCTATATCTAAATATGCAAATAACGCCCTACCAAAGGATATCATTCAAAATTATATATTTAAAAATATGAGAATTAAAAAGAAAAATTTCCCTAAAAAACTTTACTATAGTGTTTAGAATGGTGGTCTTGAAGAATGAGTTAACAATGTTTCTCCAGAACGCATTGACACTTGATTATCTCCTCCAGTAGTAAGGGTCTTATTTTTAAAATAATTAACAGCGAAACATACTGAAAAAATAGTAGAGAATATCTTTAATAATTCTTTACTATCATAGTTACTTTCATTTCTATAATCTTTACGATTTGTTAGTAAATATATTATACCAGTTGATAATGCACTAATTATCAAAGAAAAGAATAAACCATTATTTAACATTTTATAAAATATATATATTATTTTCATAATTTAATCAAATTAAAATCCTTCTTCTTCTATTATCGCATCATCAAATAAAGTATATTTATCATTTTCTTTATTAATGTCTATACCCTTTTTCTCTAACATTTTTGAAACATCTTCAAAAAATAAATCAACTGTTTCAGTATCGTCATTTTTATTAACTGAAATTATTTCTTTTTCTTCTTTTGATTCTTCTTCAAGTGGTTTTTCTTCTTCAAGTGGTTTTTCTTCTTCAAGTGGTTTTTCTTCTTCAAGTGGTTTTTCTTCTTCAAGTGGTTTTTCTTCTTCAAGTGGTTTTTCTGCTTCAAGTGGTTTTTCATCTTTTTTAGTAATATTAAACAAAACATCCTCATCTATATTAATATCATTTCTGTCTGGTCCTGTGTCTATAACATCATCAATCACCCCTTTTATATTTTCGGTTTTACTTGGTTTATCTTCAAAAATACCATTATCAATTATCTCCGCATTATCTACATCATCTAAATAACTTTCTAGAAGTGATTTATCACCGATATTACTTTCTTTATTTTCGGAATAAATATCTACATTATCATAATTTTCTTCTTGTTCACCTATATCTGGAATCGTATTTATATCTAAATTATCACATTTATTTTTAATTTCGTCTTCATCTGGAGAAACATATCCATCATCGGGTTCATAGTAATTATTTTTTTCAGGAACAATCTCTTGACTAGTATTACTACTACTTGATAAATCTAGTTCTTTATTATCTGATTCCTTAAAGTCATCATTATTATCATTTGTTTCACTTAAAAGATCCATTTTAAATTTTTCTTCCATATTATTTATCCTTTCTCTTAATTCTTCTTGTTCTCTGCTATCATTACTTTCTTTATCTGGTTCTTCTGTTTCTTCCTTTGTATTCCCCTCATCATTTTTTAAAGATTTTATTTCTTCTAATAACATTTTTCTAATATCATCATTTGTTACTTTATTTCTCTCATTATTACTATTATCATATATATCTAATTGTTGTTTTAATATTTCTTTAACAGGAAGTGCCTTACGTATAGTATTTTCTATTGAATCCTTAATTAATAGTTCTACAGTTCTCATATTTCTTTGATATTCAGACCCAGTTACATAATCATCAAATAAATATGGATTTTTCCATATTTCTCTAGCAATATTGATATAACATTTGTGAATGAAATTTATCGTTTTTGGAATGACTAATTCAATATTTGAATTATTATTAGAACCAATCGCAGTTAATATCTTAGTATGACTTATAAAAACAGCAGTTATTAAGTCATTTAACCAATCGCAATTGGAAGTATCTATAATGCGATTTGTCTCTGTTTCTATAACTTCATTACTCCATGTTGGTACTTTTTCCAGAAATAATCTAAACAGTAAAAGAATTGATGTATTATTTGGATTATTTGTCCGATGAACAGTTTTAGATTCATCATAGATAGACTTTATTCCATCGAAAAAATTAGGAGTTAATACATCTACTAATTGAGCAGTATACTCCATTTTCGCATGTGTAAAAATCGCATTGTTTGTTTCATCCATTTTTTATTCTAAATATTTTAATTTTTAATTTTATACTTTCTCATTTAAAAATATAATATCTAATATATTTTAATAAAGAATATGTCTGACTTTAGAAGCACAACACCATTCTTAAAATGTGATAATTTAAAGATAGGGGGTATCTCGTGGCCCAAACAATATACAACTGACAATGCCTATCTAAAATTTACAAATACATCGGGTCTTGAATGGCAAGCCGCATCCGATTCATTAAGTAATGTTGATGTTGGTTTTAATGATTATCTTGTTATGAATCAGCAAAAAGGTGGTTCAGGTATAACTATCGCAGCAAATACAAATAGTTACATACGTGCTGGACCAGGTGAGCGCCTTGACGACAGTATGGGTTCAGGTGGTCCTGATGGGAGAGGTACTGGAATTACACATGAACCCCGTGGACAAATAACTATTGGTTTAACACATGAAGATGCTGATAAAGATTCAACAGATATAACTATTCATGGAAGTTCATTAAAAATGCACAGTTCCATTACAGATAGAGAACTAAGTTTTATAGGTGATAAAGTTAAACTACAGTATCCATCTAGTGGCGAAAAATTATTTCAAGAATCACCTCTAAGTTTTAAAGTAACTAAAGGAGAAGTCCTTAAAAAAGAAAACGGATTATGGATATCTAACAACTATAAGGGAGAAACATTGACAAATAAAGTTCTAGATAATCCAACTATATCAGGTGATATTATATTTCCAAAAGGTAAAAGAAATGTTGAGTATGGGGTAAATAACGGGAATGTTGGGACATTATCGCAAAGAAAAGAAATCCCAGGTATATTTAAAAATCACAAAGGTATAGATGAAAATTCTTCTAACAAAGATGATGAATATAAAAACTGGACAATAGAAACAACCATTAACGATAAAAAAGAATCCAACGTCATTGAAGAATACAATGTAGGTTATCAAAAATTATATGGTAAGTTTAATAATTATAATAATCCAGTCAATGGTGAAAATACTTTCAAGTATAATGATTATTATAAAGGTTGGAATTTATCTTTATCAGCATATACAAAATATACTACAAATATTAATTCAACTCATATTATAAGACCAGGGACTGTCTTTAAAATAGTTAAACCAGGTGATAGTGTTACCTATTACGAAACTCTTACATCGGTATGTAAAGATGGGGGGAATACATTATTTTTTGAAAATTCTCAAGAAAATTATGATGGTGGAACAGTATCCATTGAAGGGATCGCTGAGAGTACTACTGTTACAGGTGGAGAAGCAACAACAAACATCACCATTAATAAATCAACTACATCATTTATTCCTGCTAAAACAAACGTAACATTTAGTTATTCGGGTGGTGTAGATATAGATGGAATAATACAGAATGATGTAGAGAAAGGAGCAACATCATTTACATTAACCGATGCTTCTCCCGACCCGGGGGGAAATACTTTAAATATTGTTATAAAACCGTTTAATACATCAGCGACTACATTAGCAAAAGTGAACTATTCTGAAAAAATTGTAGACTATACTATAAAAACAGGTGCTCTACAGGATGATACACTGGTTACTAATGAACTAAGAGAATCATCCACATCAATTTCTATTGATAAAGCAACTATTGGTATTATTCCTGTTGAAACAATTCTATTAGTAGGAGGACATCATTTTAAAGTTACACCTTCAGAAGTTTCTGTTAATAGTAGTTCTATAAATGTTATTTATAGCAATGAAGGAGTTAGCGAACCGGGATTTACAGTGACCCAAAACACTACAAATATATACATACGATCATTGATAGCAGAAACTGTTACATTTAATGATGCTAATAGAACATCATTATTAACACAAAATAATACACTAAAAAATTTATCAAAACAAGATGTTGATTCAACCTTTTATATATCTACACAAAACAAAGGACATGAAAACGGTTATATTTATGGTGATAGAATTGGTAAAATGTTGGGTAACAAATCATTAAATATATATCATAGAGAAGATGAAGGATTTTATGTAGGTTGGAATATCTATTTATGGAATACTAATATTCCATTAAGTAATAGTCTTTTTTCAGATATAAAAGCAACTACAGATATAGTATTTACAAATCCATTGGATAATACAGATAAATTGGAAGTAGGATTAGGAACATCCGCCTCTACTACTTCTCCAAATATAATTACCCTACCAAATAATACTGAAAAAAATTTAGATGGTTACAATGTTAAAATTAAAGGTTTTCCTGATGGAACAACAATATCGTCCGGTCAGACAACTGGTCAAGCAACTTTAAATTTATCAAATGCTTCTGAAGGTGTATTAGGCGCAAATACAAACATCCATTTACATGATAGTAATATTCCTAAAGATTATTATTTTACAATTAATGCAGTATCTGTTGGTGATACAAGTATTACTATTTCACCTCCGCCTCCAGGTGACGTTAATCTATCATCATGTACTATTAAAATTATGGGTATACCAGATAACACAACCGTAAATTTACCATCGGGTATTATAGAAGGGTATAATTCAAGATTAAATACTATACAAGTTTTATTAAACAATAAATCATATACGGTTGATAGTAATACATTTTATTGCCTTAAAAAAGGATATAAAACATCCGGTGCTGATCAGTCTTATTTTGTTAATCTTGATAGTAATAAGATTCTTCACGATGGTTATTATGATAACTGGAATATAGAAGTTGAATCAGAAAAAAATAAAGGATATTATGAATCTTCTTCAGACTATATAATTAGAGATTATAAAAAACAAACACTTATCACAAATTATGATACAAATTACAGTGGTGTATTAGTTGATTCTTCAACACTTCCAATGACAACAACACCAGTAGAAGCAAATTATTTTAAAGATTGTAGGATTGTCATTTCAAGTGATTCAGATGTTCAATCTTCAACCACTAATTATAAGGGTATAATTACTTCACATGATGCTTCAATTGCCGATACTTCAAAAATACTAACTGGGACAGTAATTGAATCGGTCACTACCACAACACTATTGGATTCTGATGTTTCTAAGTTAACTATAAGTCCTGCACTGAATGCTGAGATATTTGCGAACACAAAAATATTAGTAACTTCCTCATCAGGAACTACTACAATAGTAGAAATCGGTGTGACTGCTAGCGCAAATGAATTAACATTAACAACTACAGAAACCAACCTTGAAGGAGGAAGTGTTTTTATGTTAAAAAATATGAGTAATCTTGTAATTCAATGGGATACTCCTGTTCCAGACAACACACAAATATCATCAAATAATAACTTCTATATCACATATAATAATACTGATTGGAATGATACAAATAAAAGAACATTGTTATATAAAACTTTACAAGCAGAAAGTATTTCATTTGATTCAAACGAAAATAATACTAACCGATTAACCGGTTTCATAGAATTAAAAAATCATTCTGATGGAACTACAACTTCTGATACAGATCGGGTAGAACTACTTTCTAATCTAGATACAGGTACAGGTCAATTAACTGATTTTTCACCACCTTCATCAATAGACGATTATTACAAAGGATGGAAAATCACATTAAAATTTGGTTCATTAACCGAAAAAACATTTAATATTTTAAAATATTCTGGTAGTGATAATATTGCGACGATAGATCAAACAATAGACACTTCAGAAAATAGTGTTTCATCATACATCCTTACTAAAAACTTAACACATCAAACTGTGATTGATGATTTATTCAAGATTAACACATATGTAACTGCGATTAATACCACAACCAACACTTTAACAATAAACGATGATACACTTACGACTACAATAGATGATTTTAGAACTATTTTATTATCTCCACCACGTGTATTTAAACCATACACAACAATCAATAGTATGACAAATACTGGGATACCATATACAGAAGTAACCTTAAATTCAGATATGGATACTCTTATAAAATTCGGTGTTGGAGTTGAATTGATAAGTAAAGATAATACCTATAAAACAACAGTATATGAAGACGCTACTACGGTCGTCGGATCAAATAAAGTTAGATTAACATCTACACCTGATATAAATACTATTATTGGAAATACAGAAGAAGAATATATAATAAATGTAATTGGTGAAAGCACAAGAGTCCCTATAAAATCGGTAAATAATAGGACTGTAATATTAGAAACAAATCCCTATTACAATAATGTAATAGGATGGTATGTTTCGTTATACAATGATAGAAAGTATAAAATTTATTATGATAATTATACAGGGCAGGGAGATCTAGATGGAGGAAAACATTATAAGTTGTGGAATACAGTATCTACTATCAATGATTTCTATAAAAATTGGACGTTACAAGTTGAAGAATATTTTGACCAAATTTACAGACTAACTGACGCAAGTGGAAATAAAATAGATGAAAAATTTACAAAAAGGTCAACACTAAATATAGATGAATTTGATGGTTCAAATCAGAGAGTTATAAGACAAGTTGGTTATACAGAGGGAACAAGGGATCTGGGAGATACGCTTGGAACAGAAGAATACAACATTCCAAAATACGCTTTTTACCTTGTACCCTCCAAAAATGTTAAATATAGTGATAACATTAACAGTCCTTCAACAAATACAATAGAGTATAAATTGATATCAGATTATAAGACTGATAAAAATAAACTGATGGAAACAGGTATTATGCAAAAAGAAAACACCATTTCTTCGCTTTCAAATGAAAACGATGATTACTATAATGGTTGGGAAATAACTACATATAATACAATTACAAGTAATAATGATAAATTAATATTTATATACAATGGAACCGAAAAAGTTATTGATATCACGCATGGTTCATACTCTGGTTCTGAATTAGCGACCGAATTAAAGAGTAAATTAGATACTGCTGTAGGAGGATCACCTTTTACAGTAGAATTTTTAGCATCATCTCACAAAATCACTTTTTCGGCAGGGCTCGCATTTGCTTTTAAATGGGATAAAACGTATACGCATTATTTCACAACCCTACATGAAACATTAGGTTTTGGAAAAACAGATGATTCAGATTATACTACAGTTACTTCTCCTAATAAAATTTCATTATATCCGAGTAAAAATGGAGAATCCTCTATTATAGAAAAATACGATGGAACAACAAAATCAATAATAGTTAATAATCTTAGAAGTAAAAAGGGACATCCAAGTATGGGGACAAAGTCAGGTAATAATACTAAATATATAATTACTCCACCCGATCATACAAACGGATCATTAATAATAAAAAGTTCAAACGATATACATCTAAATAAAGGATACTCAATAGGGAAGGATGATTTCTATAATGGTTGGGATATAATAACATATAAGAATGGTTCTTACCAATGCTCACATATTACAGATTATGATAATAATACTAAAAAGATAACAGCCCCATCATTAGATATATCTTTATTATCTGGAAACACATCTTACTCTTTGAGAAATCAAAAACACTCTTCTGGATATCTTAGAAAGAATGGAAAAACAGTATTTCCCACTGGAGATAAAAAAGGTATACTTGATGTGACAGGATTTACAGGACATATAGATGGTGGATCCGAGAATGATACTGATCCAACTGGTATCTCTATAAAACTATATCGGACTCAACCGGTGTCTAATGAAGATATAACCAATTTTAAATGGTTTAATCAAGAACAACCATCTACTGTAGATGATTATTACAAAGATTGGAGGATATCAGTTTATATAAATAATAATGAATACCATTCAACTATTAAAAAATATTATGGTTCTGATTATAGAATAGTCCTCAATGATTTAAATATTGAAAAATTTTTATTGAGGTCAACAACAGTCACCACCACAACCGATGGAGTAATAGATACTGAGAACATATATAAGTTTATACTTTATGAACCATCTTATTATATGCTTTCATTTGAAGCGATACCCGTAGATGATTATTACAATGGGTGGCAAATTAACATTCTAAATAATGGCGAATGCTATTCTTCTATTATTTCAGATTATCAAGGGAAAGACAGAAAAATAATCGCTGATAGTTTACCAGAAAATCTAGACGAATCGTGTAAATATGAAATAGTTGAGAATGTTGAAGGAGTTATGTCCGATACATTGAAATTATCAAATGAAGCAAGTGAAATAACAAATTATTATGTTGGTTGGACCCTCTCAACTATGGATAGTAGTGATAATGTTGTTGATACATCCGAAATTACTACATATAATTCGTATGATAAAAGTGTTACATTAAATCCAGCGATTAATAGCACTGGTTCAACTACGAAATATAAACTCTATTTTAATTCAGACAACTCTATCTTTGGTAATTCGTCGGGTAAAAATATATATACGGGTTCAAGAAATATAGTTATTGGAAGCAATGCAGGGCCTATAAGCACCGATAACAGTATTTCTGATAAACTTTACATAGATTCAGACACAAATACAAGGGGTATAAACTCATTTATTTATGGTAATATGACAAGGGGTTCCGAAGAATTAAAAGTGAATGCCAATCTAAGAATACCTGATGCTAATATGATATATGGAGATATAACTGGTAGTGCTGGAGGGACAAGTTCTTTTACAACGGTAGATATTAATGGAGGTTCTATCGATGGAACAACTATAGGAGCAAACGCCCATACAACTGGTAAATTTACAGATGTTGAGGCAACTGGTAATCTAACTGTTACTGGTAATTTTACTGTAAATGGAACAACAACAACCATTGATACCACATCTCTTGTAGTTGAGGATCCTTTAATCAAACTTGCTACAAATAATAACAGCGGGGATGATTTTGATATTGGTATGTATGGTCAATACAACGATGGTTCGGGTATTAAGTATTCGGGTATTTTTAGAGATGCGTCTGATACAGATAGAAAATGGAGAATATTCAAAGATTTAGAAACTGCGCCAGAAAATACATCTATTAATACAGATGGTACTGGTTATGCAATCGGAACACTCGTTTCTAATATAGAAGGTAACCTTGATGGTATTGTTGGTGGGACAACCCCCGCAACAGTCACTGGTACAACAATTACTGCTAATACAGGATTTGTGGGTGCCCTTGATGGAATCGTTGGAGGGACAACACCCGCGGCAGTTACAGCAACTACAATCACTGCTAATACAGGTCTAATAACTGCTAATGCTGGTATAAGTGTTAAAAATGGAACCACAGGTTCGGGTTTTATTGATTTTTATGAAGATGATGATGAAGGTCAAAATTATATTAAATTACAATGTCCAGCAACATTTACTGGAAGTTCAGAACTAACACTTCCAACTACAGGTGGCGTTATCGTATCTACAGGAGATACTGAAACAGTTTCTTCAAATATGTTAACGGTTGTAAGTGGTTTGACGGCACAATCATATGGATCTTCAACCGCTATACCAGTAATAACAGTTGATATAAAGGGAAGGGTTACCGTAGCAGACACTACTCCAATTTCTACGACTTTGGATATCACTGGTGATGATAGTGGTTCAACAACTGTTTCTATGCAAGAAAGTGATAATCAAAGTCTAAAATTATCGGGAACTAATAATGTTATTTCTACAACGGTTACAGCTCAAGAAGTAACATTCAATCTAGATAATACTGGGGTTACTGCTGCGGCGTATGGATCATCAACCGATATACCAGTGATAACAGTTGATTCTCAAGGGAGAATTACAGCAGCAACGGTAGCTGGAATTTCTACAGATCTCGGGATAGCAGGAGATACAGGGGCTGATACTATTTCTATAGGAACAGATACATTACAATTTACAGGTGGAACTGGTATTAATACATCTATAGCAAGCGATACTGTAACATATTCTATAGATAATACCGTAGCAACATTAACAGGATCACAAACTCTCACAAATAAAACATTAACTACTCCAACGATAAGTTCAATTTTAAATACAGGGACATTAACATTACCTACAAGTACAGATACTCTTGTTGGAAAAGCGACTACAGATACGTTAACAAATAAAACATTCGGCGATGATATAGAGGTCCAAGGGGGGGAAATTAAGTTTTGGGGTGGAAGGAAACAGGCATCTTCTACAGACTCAAATGCAAGAATATGGGTCATGAGTTCTCCAGACGGTCATACATCAAACGATACAAATAATGATACCTCATTACAAATTACAAACTCAGGGAGAGGTGTAACATCACCTGACAGCACCCATTACAAAAATACTTTGATAGGATGGAACATGCCCACTGACCCAGGTAGTCAGAACACTATAATCGGTTCTGGCGCTGGTGAGCTAGCAACAGGCTCTAAAAATGTATTTTTAGGGATGAGTTCTGGTTATCAATTAACTTCGGCCAATAATAATATATGTATTGGTCCTGAAACAGGACCGGGTGGCAATACTGGTCTAGAATCTACTGATGGACAATTATATATTGATACAAGTAAATTCGGTGGAGGATATAAAGGTTCAGATTCCCTCATTTATGGGAATCAAAGTTCATCAACATTACAAACATTGAGTTTGAATGCTGCTGTTACAATCAGTAAAGCGAATAGTGCTGGAACACTAGAAGTTCAAGGGGGTGAAATCACTATGAAAGGTGGTGGTGATGGATTAACAACTAATCCTGAAGGGGATGATTTGACTAATGGTAATGCTTTGACTTGGAAAATGAAAGTAGTTAAAGGTGGGAGCTACAATTCAACAGATGCTGATTATTATAATTCTAATTTACAGATAACAACAGACGATTATGGTTTAAGAGAATCAATATCTCAGGCTACATACAATACTTATGAAAATTTAATAATAGGAGGAAAAATAGGGCACTCGCTGAGTAATTCTCATGGTATTGGAAATGTATTATTGGGTCATGAAGTTGCTAGTGGACGAGACCACCTCGGGTTAAAAAACGTTTTTATAGGGTATAAATGTGGAGCCAATATGAACGGAGGTCAACAGAATGTAGCTATTGGTACCCAGGCTTTGTATAATTTGACGGTGGGGCAAAATAATATATCTATCGGGTATCAATCTGGATTTTATCTTACTGGCTACGATGGCATCGGTGACCAGGAAAAAGGAAAGATGAATATATTTATAGGGAAAAGTGCAGGGGGCGGGACTACTACTGGTTATAGAAATACCTGTATAGGGTGCACCAGTGGATATAATATTACAACTGGTGATAGAAATGTTTGTATTGGTAATGGATCAGGTCCTGCCTCGGCAGACGGGGCTGCATCTACTCGTCTTTATATAAATTGTTTGGGGACGACCTCGTCTGCGCCACTAGGTGAAAATTCACTCATTTATGGTGATCAAGGGACAAATGCAGCGGCCCACACACTCAGTTTTAACGCAGCTGTAACGGTCAAAAAAACATCAACATCTGCTGGAACACTAGAAGTTCAAGGGGGTGAAATCAAGTTTTGGGGTTACGATAAAGTTGCCAATTCATCAAATGGTAATATATGGACACTTTCTTCTCCAGAATCTGGAACAAGTAATATTGATGATAATCTATTAATTGGAACAAGTTCCACAATAATCACAGAAAGTGATATAGGTGGTAAATATCACAATGTAACACTTATAGGATATGGAGCAAAAGCTCGTGGCGACTATGTAACAGCGGTAGGGAATTTTGCAGGAAATGATCTAGCAGTAAATTCTCATGGTGAAACAGTTTATGGATATAAAGCGGGTAGAACATTTAAAGGAAATTACAACGCCGCAGTCGGTTATGAAACTATGGGTGGGGCCGCGGGGATTTCTACAAACCTTGGGACTCAAAACGTTTACTTTGGTTTTAGAGCAGGGGGATTGGCTAGTGGAGGGAATTCTAATTGTGGTATAGGGGCTTACTCATTGTATAGAATAGATAAGACCAATGTTACACAAGGGAATGTTGGAATTGGATACGCTTCAGGACAAAATATAACATCAGGTGTTGGTAATATGTGTGTTGGGTACTATGCTGGCAACCATCTTACTAGTGGTGATAAAAACATATGTATAGGTTGGGAGTCCGGTCCCTCCTCTGGTAGTGATAGAATTGATGATAATAATAAATTATATATAGACGCAGGAGAAAACTATGCCGATCTAAATTCACTCATTTATGGTGATCAAAGTGGTTCCAATCAAGATTTAACATTCAATGCCGATGTCGTAATATCTACTACGACAAATTCAAGTGGAAATTTAACGGTTTATGGAGATATCACAGGCAAGACCTCTGTAAGGGCCCAACAAAACGCGCGCTCTAATCAAACCGGTTATAGATATCCAATACCTTTCATGACAAACTCGGACGCAAATACGGAACAGTCTACCCCTCTTGCGATCGCGACCGAAAACGCTACGGCTGGTGGTTGCTTAAAGATTAATCATTCTAGTACAAATGCTACTGAATTATCTTATGACCCTGGAAATTCTACAGTATATGCAGACAATTTTGACGGGCGTTTAATTGGCGATGCCCGTCATGTATATATAAGGGGACAAGAAAGTCAACAAACATCAACAAAAAGATTTCCAATCCCATTCATTGCGTCCACGAACAGCACCAGCACCAGCGCCCAGCCCATCGTCTGCGCAGATGATAGCAACTCCAACCTCACAGGCACATTCAAAATAAACCATACCAACGACACAGCGGAGAAGTTATCTTATGCCCCTCTAAGTGGTACACTATATGCGACAAATTTCGTCGGTAACGGTAGCGGGTTGACTGGGATTACCGCTACCGTTACCAACGCTACCAACGCTAATAGAATACAAACAACCCACACATCCGGCTCCTCCGAACGGCATGTTATGTTAACGGACACAGCTGCGGCCGCCGACGGATCCGTTACTAGCTACTCGCAGCTGTTCATAAGTTCTTCCTCAAAACCACTTAAATATAACACCCACACAGGAAGTTTAACTGTATCTGGTTATTTGAATGTCGGAAATTCTGATGGTATGAATACTAATGTAATGAGGTCAGTCGGCGTCGCAAACAGTGGCTACGTGCTTATGGGGAAGCTGGGGTCAGGTGCGGGGGAGCTGCGCCGTGTTATGAATTCTGGAACCCAGCCTACGGTAGCGGTTGTAGAAAGTAATGACAGTCTTAGATTATATGAATTCTCAAATGTATGTTTCTTACCTGGAACAAAGATAACACTATCAAATAATATAAAGATCAATATTGAAAAACTCAAAAAGGGAGATACATTATTATCATATAAATTAGATGATATGGAACCATACACTAAATCTGTAGATGTATTATCATGGTTTTCAGAAGATGATACAGGAGAATTTACTGAATCAGAAGTATCTAATATTTGGTCAGATAAATCTCCTGGATATATAATATTGAATGATAACTTACATGTTACACATGAACACCTCATTTTCACTAAGGTGGATGATGAATATACATGGTTGAGTGCTAAAGAAATTCGTAAGGGGGATATCGTATTTACTGATAAGGGTGAATACGAAGAAATTACTAAAATAGAAAAGATAAAAGAAGAGGTAACCGTCTATAATTTAAGGGTTACGAGTTCTGCTATGAATTATTTTGCGGATAGTTATTTAGTCCATAATGCTTCATTATGTGATGAATGTGCTGCTAAAAACAATAAATTATAATATAACTTAAAAATATAAAATAATATAATATAAATGGGTATTTTAGAAGATAGTCTAATAACTTTAGAAAATGGTGATAAAATAAATATTGAGGATCTTAAAATAAATGATGAAGTATTATCATGTAGTATTGATGGATTAAATAATAAAACAATTAATAAAGAAGCTATAATATGGTCAGAAGTAAATCCTAAAATAGAAAAAGCAGAAAGCAAAGTAGAGAATAAATGGAAAGAAAGCGTTAATAAATATATGATAATAAATAATAAATTAAAAATCACATTAGATACTGTAATACTTTTAAAAAATTTTGAAGGCGAAACAACCTGGGGGTATTCTAAAAGTTTAAGAAAAGGATACTTTTTATTCACAGACAGTTTTGAATATGAAGAAATAAAAACTATTAAAAGAGTAAAAGAAAATGTAGGGACAATCTGTTTATCAGTTTCAATGTGTTCATATTATTTTGTGAATGGTTATTTAGTCCACAATACATCATTATGTGATGCATGTGATACATGTCATTACTGGCCAGCAATACTTCAACATTATGGACCACATGTGTATAATAGTAATAGTCAGCCAGTATCAACAACATACGGTCATGGATATACTCAAGCTCAACTGTATGGCGGGACGGTCGCGCAAAGTATAAGATCATTAAATTCTTATTATTCAACTGCTGGATCAAGTTGGAATTTAGGTTCTGCGAGTGGTTACCATACGGTTCCATGGAATTATTTTTCAAAATACATAAGATTATATAACCCATATACACAAGCGAATAGACCATCTGGAACTATTTATTATTATTTATTTAAATGGTGGAATAAAACTAGCAATGTCCCTACATCTAGTAATGGGTTATTAGAACCTGGGTGGAAATCATATGTTGGAACAGATAGTACAGCAGGTAGTATTGTAAGGAGTTATATGAATACCGACGCCTACAACGTCCCAAATGATTTATGGTATCATAGTTATTATAGCGCGGGTTCTACTAATAGATCATTACGATTAGCATATACTGGTAACTCTGGTGTTAAATGGTATTATGGTATTAAAAGCGGGAACTCTATTACATGGTCATCAGAACAAAGTGCCATAGGGACGCCGTACACAAGCAGCACCTATGATTTGACTGTAAACGAAAATACACATGGTGGGAGAGGAAATAGTAAAGTATATATTTATTTCAAAATACCAGTCCCAGCGAACACTACTGAACGAGTTATTTATGATTTGAGGTGGTTGAGGGGGGACTCCGTAGTTTTAGAACCGACCGGATGGTTTGGTATAACTTCTTATAGAGCAGGTGAAACAATATAATTCATAGTTCTTTTACAGAATAAAGTGTCCCTTTATTATTATCATATGTAAATAAATGATTTGTAATACATTCACCCCAATTAAGCGATGATAAATAATCACTTATAGCATTAATATTTATATGTTCGGAGTTATTTTCTAGAAGAGAAACTATATGAGAAAGTAATTGACTTCCATCATATGTTCTAATAATAGTTATTTCTTCTTCACCTATTAAAACATAATATGTGAAGTTATCTTTTACATAACCAGTGTTATCTATATCATAATTATATATTTCTTTATCTCTAGTAACCTTACAATCTATGTTATAATTACTGTAGAATAACCATATACCATGAAGTTCTTCATCAATAAATTCTTTAATAGACTTTTTATCACTCATTATTTATTATTTATTATTTATATTTTAAATAAATTAATTAGCATATAAAAGACCACCCATACCTTCCATAATTCGCAAAACATTATAATTTTTAGCATAAATGTAAATTTTATATCCAGTATATGATTGATCTCCTGTAAATGTTATTGAGAAATTATCTATTCTTGAAAAGTTACATGAACCACTGGGTTGATGATCCTCTGGATGTAAACAGAAAGAATACATGTAAATGTTTTTGGTAGGTATTGTATAACCGTTCTCCAAAGGTTGTATAGTACGAAAGTATGTAGCATCTCTCGGTTTAAATCTATCAATACCATTAAATGTTAATTTCATAGTTTTAAAATGTTCATATTTAGTTACACCATTTAAATGGGATGAATTCTTGGGTTCATGTATCTTATAGTTTAAGTAATCATTACTATTTCTCCACGTGTTTTGGAAAACACTATTTGTTGTAAGACCAAAAGTATTTTTTATATTATCAATCAATTTGTAATCGTGTCTAGTTTTAACTGCTGTGTTGTTTTGAATCACCCAATATAATGTTTTGACAGGATGATTAAAATTAATATCAAGATATTGTTTATATTCCCTTTCTACTAATTGAACTTGTTCTATTAAGTATTCATGATGTTCTTGAGCAAATCTTTTTCTTTCATCTATATCCAAATAAATATAATTGGTCCATAATGTTATATTTGCTTTTTTAGGGTTTGATATATCATTTCCAACAACAGTTGTATCGGTTGTTGTATCGTTAAAGTCGCTACCATTATATTCTGAATTTATGATATCTTTAATACCTCTAAATCTCGCCTTTAATTTTACATCATGGAATTGTAATGCTATTAAGGGAAGCGATTGACTTATATCTTTACAAAACCAGAAATCAAGTGGAATAAACAATTTAGTAGAATTGGGTTTATATATATTTTCATTACCATTAACATTGCGATTTATTAAGTAATCAAGACCACCATCACTATTTCTTAAATCATTTAGTATATCATAATATCTACTTTCATGTTTATCTATTAATTTTTCACCAATTGATATTGAAACATCTTTTAAAAATGTATATGCGGTTGTATTGTTATAGTGACAATAATTAAGATTGGAAACGTTATTTTGCATGTTTTGTTCGGGTAAATCTATTTCAAAATGCATTTTACTCAGAAGATCTCCGCCTTTTTTTATTACATAATTAAGCGTAAATTCAGTATTTTTAATCCCACCAAGTAGGACTTGGTCAACAGATTCTATTGAAAAGTTTGTATGCCTTCTATAAACCGATTTAAAAAAACTCGTTTCGGGATTTCCAGTAATATAAATATCTTGACCACCTTGTATAACTAATTGTAGAGTTCCTCCTCCCATATATTAATATAATTTATATTAATATATCTTTTTATATAATTTAGAGAATAAGTAAAAAAACTTACTTTAAAAAATCAAATGTAATTCTATATATAAAATCATTAACAAAAGTTTCATAATAAATATCCCTTAATAATGTATCTTCTTCTATTAAATGTTTATCTTTAAAATAATTAGGTATTTTCATGTTGCTTAAATAATCACTTACAGTAAATTTTTCCACTAAAATGGTATATCCGAAACTTTGAAAATGTTTATTTATTTTTTCAATATCTTGGGTAGAAATAGTTGATATATTTAAGGAATCTTCTTCAGAATAAAGGTGTTTTAATCCCATTGTAAAAACCATTAATAATTCTTGAAAAATATGCAAACCCAATTTAATTCCATCTTTCGGGGGATCTAATTCTAATTTAACACTATTTTGTCCCCTCGGTTCCCCTGAAAAAATAAATATAAGGAAATCATCACCACTTCCATCTATGTATTCGGTATCTTCATTTTCCATATGACTAATAAAATATTTTAATATTAATAAGCGAACGATGATAATGACTGGGTATACGGGTTATTTTTAAAAGGGTTTAATAATTCTTTATCAATTCTATCAGACATTAATTCTTGATCATCTAAATGATCCTTCATTGTTGTTAATTCAATATTATCCTTATCAAATCCCATTGAATATACTTTTGATAATTTATTTTCAGATTGATTCATGTAGTCACTATCAATTTTTTTTATTTCCATATTTACATGTTCTCCACCATTCACTACCTTAGTATTACTTAATGTTGGCATTCTACCTTGTGCGATTACCTCCTTATTAGGATTAGTTTCGGCATTAATATAATTATCCTTAAGCATACTACCGCCGTATCCTTGAGAACCAGCACCACCTGTATAACCATTAAGTGTTGATTCTTTCACAGTTATTCTTTGACCTTCATGACCCATTGTTAATTTATTAAAACCACCTGTCATATATCCATTATTCGCAGAATCTATTGTAGTTTGCTTTTTAGTAACTCTTACATTATCTCCAATACCGCGGGTAGTATTTATAGAGGTATTCCCTACATATCCATTATTTGCTGAATCTATAGTTGTTTCTTTGATAGTACCTTTAATATCATCTAGAATACCAACAGTATGGTTCCCAACATCTGTCCTTACATTACTTTCATATGTTCTTTCACCAGTTATTTCTCTTTCATTGGGCATTACCCTATATCCTTTTCTAGAAAAATCAGCATCTCCTGAAAATTGACCCGCACCTACATTTCTATTTGTATCACTTTCTAATTGAATTTTAAGAGGTTTTTTATACTTTGAACGTTTCTCGCCTCTTGTATAATTTGCGGAGGCACCACCTAATTCTTGTTTATTTAATGACGAACGGTATGTTTCTTTTATAATATGTTCCGGGTTTCCTCTTTCTTTTAGGAAAGCACCTGTTGTCGTAAAGTATCTATCTGGATCATTTTCATAAAATTTATCAGGATTGTGCTGTTTTAATTCACCCATATTTCCTCTATTTTCATTCATATTCTTTCCAGAAATAATACGTCCTTCATATGTTTTTCTTTGATTTGTTTTTGATCTTAAAATATCTATATTTGTTTTATCAGCAATCATCTGTTTTATTTCACGATTAATACCACTTTTTGTATCAATATGTCCTACCTTTTCTTGTTCAAATGGCAATTCATTTTGTTTGACACGTGATTCTAAATATCTTGATTTGTCTCCAATATATTCTCCGAACTGGTTACCGAAAACATTATCATTTTTTTCTAAAGAAAACATTTGTCCAACTTCTCTCTTACTCTCTTTTAATCTATTATCACCCTGATGTCTATCTAATCCACGTGTATCATTAAAATCAATAGGATTGGGTGCTTTCTTAAAATATGGTTGTGTTGTTATCCCCTGGTCATTTCTTAAAAAATCTTCACTACTTATAGATTCACCAGAATTATTACTATAAACTAATTCTTGAAATCCCTCAATATTAAGACTACGGTCCAAATTTTTATCACTGATTACCTTTGAATCTTCATCTGTAGATGTATTGAAATTTTTCTTAACTAAATCAGTTACTTCTTTTTTAGTCTCTTGATAATAATTACCAGAATCATATACATTTTCTCCATTACTCATTTTTACATCACTATTTACATTTGTAATTATTGGATTATCCCCACTATCATCTTTATTTTTTAAATAACCTACAGCAACTAATCCAAGTAAAACAGCAGCCTCCATTTAATACTTTAATATATAAAAAAAATAATAATATTATCTTATTTTAACCATACTTAATATTTCTTCAGGAATATTTCCCCTATTAAATACAGTGTCCATCCTATCCCCTGTAAAATAACCAATTAATTGAAAATGTATTTCGTTCTTATAAAGCAATATTATAGTATTTCTATTTTCATTATATGTATCTAACATTGGATAATGGTAATATGAATTAGTAATATCATTATTGTAGAGGACTATAATATTTAACTGTAAGTATTCTTTCAAAAAATCTAAGATAAGAGAGTCCCCCCAATAATTATCACCTCCTTCTTTTAAGATTTTTTTAAAATCTTCAAAAGTTGTTACATCCGGATCCCATACTTCTTCAAAATCATCTGTTTCTTTTAATATACGATATACTTCTATAATAGTATTAAATTTATCTTCTGTAATATAATTTGAAAGTGCTAACCGAAGTCCGTCAGAATCTGTATTTCTATCTTTATTTATAGAATAACTAATACAATTAAATAAACAATCTCCTTCTCCACCACAATCTAATACACCAAATAATGAATTTTTTTGCTTATGTTTTGATAATTTATTCAGTTTTATGATCCATTTTTTATTTAATTTTTCCCATCCATAATCGGAAAGATATTTATGCCAATTTTTTCCTTTTATTTTTATAATATCATTACCAGAATCATAATAAAATTTATCATTTTCTGTGAAAATATTATCATCTAAATAAAATCTCATTTCTATTACTAATATTTATTATTCCTTTAATTAATTAATTAATAGTATATACACCTTTTTTGATATCCTCTTACTTTTTTTTGAATAGTTTCCCAATCATTTAATTCTTTGGTGGTGTATTTCAATGGATATGTACGGTTATTTAATGAACTACTAAAGATCCATATCAGTTTTTTAATATATTCTTTATTGTATTTTGGGAATTTACCTTGAATATAATTAAGTATATATTTGTTACAATGAAAATCATTTGCTTCAATCAACCACTCACCATTATCTAACCCTTCAATTGTATTTTTTATTATAAATATCTTATCAGTATTAACAGTTATATTTTTAAGATTTTGAGTATAGTATTCTATCATACACATATCTCCATCCATACCACCATAACATTTACGAAAGCGAAGTGTATTCGCCAATATGTCCTCTTTATTATCTATCGTAATTTCATTATTTATTTTTGAATAAAATGTTTTTTCATTACACTTTGATAAATGATAAACTACTCCTAATAACCATTTGAAAATATTTACTTTTAATTTAAAACCCTTTGTATTTGATATCATTAACCAAATTAATATAGGAAATGATTCATGTAGACATACATCCTCCAACATGATGATTGGTAATCTGCGAATGAAACTCGTATAATCTAAATCAATAAAGTTTTTCGCTGTTTTTATAGATTTAACATCATCCATTCTACGGATACATTTCTGTAAATGTGAAGATAAATATTGACTTTTTTTATGTGTCTTTTTAACTGGAGGATAATATGTATGAAAAGATGGATTAATCCATCCACATATTGTAACCTCCTCTTCTTTTACTTTAAAAGTTTCTGAAAAATTAAATTTTTCAGGGATTTCATTAGATAGTTTAATAGTATCAGGTCTTCTATCTTCCCACTTAAGATAGAAATACATTCAAAAATAATATAATATAAAAAAGAATAATCAAATTTTAACATTTATAATGGTCTACTAGTGCAAGGTGTGTATTTGCGCCTAATCTTTTAAAGGGTTCAATAGTGTTTTCTTGTGGATTAATAGGTAGTTCATACCATCTATTTTTTGTTTGCCCTCTTAATTCAAATGCTGGTTCATCCAAGCGTGAATATTTACTTGAAAATTTCAAATCCTTGAATTCAACTTCATCCATAACACTACCACCTGTCCACATAGCATTAGAATCTTTTGTAAGTGGTCTAGTAATATTTAATATGTCCGAATTTATATCCATGAATTTTGAATCACTATTTTTATAAATTCCACTATTTTGGTATTTAATTGATGGATCATTAGGGTATAATGTTTCAGTATTTACTTTTACATTATCAAGCATATATCCTGAAATCCCACTTGATATTTCCTGAGTTTTTTGTTTCATTATTTCTATTGAATTCTCACTGTATGGCATATAATATAATATATATATAATATTATTTTTACATTTCACTTAATCTTTTCATATATTCTTTATTTCTAACTATTTGACGTGAAGGTAATCCACCTCTTACCCATGACCCCATTGAGTCTTCAGGGATAATATGCTTAGAATTCTGGACTTCTTGCTTTAAGCGATCAATCATAGGAGTAATTGTGTAATCCAATGTAGATACACCTGATAGAGGTCCACATGTTCTTTTATCTTTAATAACTAAACTATCACGAATCTCAGACTCTACATCAACATTATGGGGACCACGTCCAAAAAATCCGGAGTTTTGTTTTGAATCAAGTTGATTAATGAATTTCATATTTGTAAGGTTATTACCTCTTAGATTAGAGTCATTATCAATTAAACAACCATTTTCTCCCATCCAACCAAACCCACCTGAAAGGTTGACATTTTGTTGTTTAAGTTGAACTTCCCGTGCTTTTTCTAATCCACAATCACATGCGAATGTATTATCAACGATATAATTACCTGGTCCCTGGGATTGATTTACTTCATGATTAATAGTTGCTTCATCTGAATTTAATGATGCTCTCATATTTAGATTAAAATCATCCTTAGAAATACTGTTATCAGAACATTTTTGTAACTGTACATTATTTACTCCGTTTTGAAAACCTCCATGGTATCCGCTAATAACTTCCATTTATATAATGAAAATATATTTTATTTTTAATTTATATTTAATTTTTGCCCATTGGTCTCACTCCAATTTGATTCGCAGCACACTGTAATCCATTACCTTCTTTACATGTTGGTGGGGTTGCATATAACCAATTCTTATATGATTCTAAATCATTTGGTTTTGTCTTTCCTGGAACAGTGTAAAATTGTCTCTGGGAATTATTTTTTCCAAAAATATCATTTACATCCCTATATAATTCTTCATTAAATTTGGTTTCTATTTCTGCCTGAATACCTTTATTATTATATGAAAGACAAGGTTTCTTTGAATTATCATCCCCATATATATTTGGATTCATAAAAGGATTATTTTTATCAGGAATACGACAATCATCACTTATTTCTTCCATTAAAAATCCCTCTTTTTCTTCACCATTTTGTAATTTTAATATTTGAGAATTTATACCATTTACTTTAAGGTTTTTACTTATAATAAAAGTAAAAATACCAACCCCAATTGGTATCATCAATGATTTAGTGTTTTTATTTAATAAGTAAACTATTATTGAATAAAAGATAGAGAGACGAAATAAACTATTTAATTTGCGATTTAAATCAAAGTTTTTCATTGGAACGACTTCAAAAAGGAATTTCTTTTCATAAAGTATACTTATATTATCAATCCATAGTGGTGTCATATTATTATAATATTATTTATATAATATTTTTAATCTTTTTTATTAACATCTATTTTACCTTCATTTCTTTCTTGTAGTTTTTTCTGTAGTCTTTTCTTTGTAGCACTCCCATCATGCGCATTTGTTAAATTAATTTTACGATTGTCTGGATGTGTTGGTTGTGCTTGTTGGGTAGCAGCAGCGGTCGCCGCGGCCATCATATTAGCAGGATTATCCATTTTTGATAAACCTTGTCCCATTGTTGACATTAAAGATGAAAAAAGTGGATTATCTTTCATATTCTTACTGAGATCCATTGCTTCTTCCATTATGTTTCCATCTTCATTATTATCTATTTTCTGACTAATACTTTTGAAAATATTCATCATATTGTCACCATTCATTAAAGATTCAATACCTTCGCCTCCTTTTATCATAGATTCAATGTCTAATTCTTCAGAAACTTCTTTAGCAATCTTACCAATACTACTATTTTCTAATAAATCTTCCATCCCTTTCATACCTTCAATCCCTTTCATCTTCTCATTTACATTTACATTTTTAACTTCTTTCTCAGGGGAAACATCTACTTTTTTATTTGTAAGGAGCTCCATAACTATATTTGAATTCAAAGATTCACTTAGTTTCTTTAATAATTTCATATTAGTTAATGTTCCTTTGTCAGATACCTTTTCTTTTTGTTTAATTGAATTTAATACATCCTCAACATCTTCTTTCCCTTGTTTATTATTAATATTATATACACAAAATGTCTGAAGATATCTCCATATATTATTTTTTGTCACATTTGATATATTAGAATTCCATATTATTTTAAATGATACATTATTTAATATAATTGGATCAGAATCTAATACAGAAAAATTATTTTCAGATAAATCCTTTGCAATTTCTTCAATATTTTCATAAAAAGATGATAAAAGTTCTTCACAATTATCTTCTTCACTTAAAACTTTAGAATACTGTTTTTTTAATCTTTTTCCATATTCTGGAAATACCTTAATTATATCTAAGATAAAAGACTTTAAAAGTTTATTTGAATTATCACTCATATATTATATATGGTTAATATAAGAAAAATAATTTAATTTTACGCATAAATTATCTAGAAAAATCAATTTGTTGTGGTTGAGCGCCACCATTCATTTCACCTCTTTCACTCATCATTCTTTCATATTCACTATCAAAAGATGACTTTTTTTGACTTTTATAATCATCATTCGCTCCGGGGGAACTTTTTTTAGAACTCTCATCAATTGTAGAATAATATGTATCAAGTGATGGATCACTCTCTTCATCAATTGAAGAAAATCCTAAACAAGTATCTCCCCCACAATAACCATCCACACTACATTGTTTTTCTTCACCACCAGTAGGACATTGACCTCCACCACCTCCACCACCTCCACCACCTCCGCCTCCGTCACCACCATCATTAGATTCATCAAGCATTGCGAATATATCATTCGCAGAATATAATTCGTCTCCCGAAACCATACATGGTACCGCTTTTACATATTTCGGAAATGGATTATCATCAATTGATACTATTGTAAAATTACCACGTATGTCAGCGCGATTACTTAATATTTTTAATAATTCTATACAATATTCACATCTCTTACTGATATAAATCGTAGGTTTGTCACTCATATAAATACTTTTATATTTATAACAAATAAATTAGATAATTTTAACATAAAAGTTATTTAAAATTTGAATAAAAATATAATTATAATTAATATAAAAAAGAATGACAGACATTTCAATCAGTTATCCAGAAAATGGTAAAAATGAAAAGAATAGTATTGTATTTGATATAAAAGGGAGTGAAGAAGAAGGTCTTGATAAAAGTGTAATTAATTCACTCAGAAGGGTCCTTTTATCATCAATTCCCTCTGTGGGATTTAGAACAGAAATGAAAAATACAGATATTAAAATAATTAAAAACACATCTCCACTACATAATGAATATATTCTTCATAGAATTTCCATGATACCTCTTTATATCAATCCCGAAAATTATAAAAGAGATCTACTATTTAAACTTAATGCGGTTGTAAATCCAAAAGTACCTGTTACAAAAATAACAGCACAGGATTTCAAGGTTTATAGAATTAAAGACGGATTTGAAAATGAAGGAGATGAAATAGACCTTAATAAATTTTCAGAAAATGAAATCCCTGAAAATGAAAAAATAGAAATATTTAGACCATTCCGGGGTAAATATTACTGCGATATTACTGAACTTAAAGCAAGTAATTCTGAAACATCAAGCGAATTAACTTTATATGGTGTTCCAAGAGTTTCATATGCTTATGAAGATGCACGTTGGCAAGCTGTTTCTATGGCGACTTATTCATTTAAAAGAGATAAAGATAAGTTTAATCAGGTACTTAACGAAAAGATTAAAATTGAAAATGTTTCAGAGGATGATAAATATTCATTTGGCAAATCTCTATTTATAAGTGAATCTGAGAGATACTTTCATCGTGATAACATTTGTGAACCATACTGGTATGAATTTAAGATTGATTCAGTGAGTAATTATAATTCAAAAGAACTTTTCATTAAGGCGAATGAATTAATTATACAGGAATTAGAACTTATTAAAAATGACCTTAAAAATATATCAAATAAAGAAGATTCAAGGATATCTATTGAAAAGAATGAAGAAAATATCTATGCTCTTAGTATTTATGGAAATGATGATACAATTGGTAATATCTTACAGAATGAGATAGCACGAAATTTTATTGACGATGATTCGGATATTATTGTTTGTGGATATAAGAAAGTTCATCCTTTAGAGAACATTATTATGTTTAATCTTTCTCTAAAACAAAATGATAAAACAAATGAACAAAATGTAATTAAACTTATTGAAGTGTTTACTGAATCATCAAATAATTTGATTGATACTTATAACACATTGATTTCTGAAGCAAAGAAGAATCTTTAAAATATACGATTATAAATAAAAAATAGTTTACCAATTGGCATTCTTTCCATATAAGAATTTATATATTGAGAATTAATTTTCCCTTTCCCTTGAATATAATCATTATGTAGTTCCTTAACAAGAGGTTTAAATTCATACCTTATATCAGACCATTCTTTTTCTTTTTTTATTTTTAAATCTACATATGAACTATATAATTCAGTTTTTATCATATTATAATTATTTCTATAATTATTAAACAAGTATTGTTCTTCTGGAAAAAACTTTAAATAGTCTGCTAATTTAAAACTTCTCCTTAATTCTATATAACTGAAAAATTTATTATTATTATTAACTTTTAATTTTTCTACATATTCATAATTCGGATTAATCCACTTTATTCTTAAAGATCCTTTTTTAATTGTAAAACCCTTAACTGAAAAAACATTATCATTTTCTAAATATAAATCAATATCTTTCTTTTCTAATGATTTAATATTTTCAATACCATCTATTATTGGATGTTCTTCTCTTTTCAATTTTATAATCTTTCCATCCATGAGAGTATGTACTTCATTCATAAAAATGAAGTTTTTATAAACAGGCGTAATTATGCGATTATCCTTGTGTTGGAGTGTGAATGAATAACAATTATTTTTATCCAATTTATCAAACCATGTTTCTCCATTTACTTTCTTAAATAATTCATGGAACGGTGTCTTACCATCCCATTTATTTTTAGCACCTATATTACTTCTTGTAGATATTACCCATTCATCATTGTGAAAAAACATGTTTATCATAACACCATCTACGAGAGGTTCAAATAAAAATGTTTCATCGTATTCATCTGTAATAATTTTTTCTTTCCTGAATGACTTTACTGGAGGGATACATACAACTCTATTTGTTTCACTATTAATTATGACACCTCTACAATATCTCATCCATTCATTATTTTCATAATCATATTCCACCCCCCTCTTTGCTTTTACTAGGATTAAATTTAATAGACTGTATTTTCGGATGTATAAGTTGTTTTCTTTAAATTTAGTAATATAATCTGTATTACTGTCAATAAAAGTTTGTAATTCCATTATTATTAATAATAATAAGTTTTAATTTTTTAAATATTAATTAATATATATATAAGTAAGGGTAATATGGCAAGTAAATACGTTTCTCCCTCAGATGAAAAAAAAGATGTATTGATCAGAGAAGATGGAACTTTAAATTATGATGCTGAGAGGTATGTTTCTCCATCAGATGATGGAAGGTTTAAACATGAAAAGATGAAAGATGTTAATGTTATTAGTGATGAAAAATTACCAATGGATGGAGATGGTAGTATTGATTGGAGTGAATATTATAAAAATAAAACACCTCAAATAGATAAAAAAGAATTTGAAAAATTACAAAAAGATGGAAAAGGGAAAAAATCACCTTTCTCTCCAAAATACGATGAAAATCCATTCTTAGACGATGATGATATTTATAATAAAATAAATGATTCTGGAGATTTAGAATTCATAGATTCTGAGAAAGACAGTCATGAGTTTGAGAGATTTGAAGAAGAAGTAGACCCTGATTTCATTTTTGATGAAGAAGAACTTGAAGATGATGAAGAAGAAGAAAAATTAGATGAATATATATATAATAAATCATCTCCTGGAGAAGGAGATGCTTTTTTAATTATTATTGAAGAAGAGGATCAACTAGATGATAAATTAATTTTTACTCATGAAATAAGAGAAACTGATATAATTTTTAAAGATGAGGATGATAACGATATAACCCTTTACCTTGACGAAGAGAAAAATATCATACTTCAATCAGATGATTATAAGTATAAAATAGTGGAGTTTGAGAGAATTCAAGAAATAGAACCAAAAGATCTTGAAGATGATAAATTATTCTTAACAAAGAATATATATGATGATATAGAATTAGATGTAGAGGAATTAAAAGAAAAAGTTTATTCTATGATTGAAAGGAAAGAAAGTTTAATAACCGAAATGATATCTCTTTTTAATGCACAAAAGAATAAACAAATGATATTAGATATTTGTGAAATAGCCGAAAATTATATACAGATGTTAAAAGATAATATAGGAAATGATTTTGATTATAATGATAAATTACCATTTCTTAAAAATGTGAAAGATGGAATATATGACTTTCCAAAATGGATTATTCCCATTGTCAATAATGTAAAGAAAATATATAAAGAAGATGATGATATAACAGAAGATTTTGAAGATATAAGTTCTGTTAATTTTGAACAAGAACTAAAAACAAAAAAAGATATTTTAGAAACAAATACTGAATACGAATCTCTTATAGCAGAGTCTTATAAAACAAAACCTTTCTACAATAAAGAAACGGGTGTAGTTCTAAACTATGATGGTCATTATGTTAGAGATTGTAATAATCATAATCCGTGTCATGGATTAAAAGGTGAATACATTTTTGAATTAAATAAAACAAGGAAAGAGTATAAGATTCCTTTAATTAACAAGGGAGAAACATATTATAGAACTGTAGTAGATAAAGAAAAAATTTCACTTTCTGGTCTATATATTATACCACATACAAATTATAATCTCACATTTGAAAATAATGATGTTTTACCATTGTATTATAAGACATTATTGGCAAATGATAAATATTCGTATGTAACAGTCAATAAAATATTTAATTATGATTCAATGGCACCTCATATAATTGGTCCAAGGACTGATAAAAGTGATATATATCCTAAAACAATAAATTCATATTTTTTTGATGAGTTTGTTAAACAAGAAAATATTGAAAGGACACTAAATAATCTTCCAAATATATCAGATATTATTGATAATATTCCTAAAAATATAATGTCCAAAATATTCAATCATACAGATTTCCGAACTCTTTTACTCCCCTATTCAATTGATTATAATTCTTTAGATAATGAGAATAAAAAGAAAATTAATGAAAAGATAGAAGAGAATACTAAGAAATATATCACAAACTATAATAAACTTTACAAGAAAAAGATACAAAAGAAACAAAAGAAAGTTAATAAAATACTGTCAACAGATGATAGGGTAGAATTATCATGGGGATTTATTAATTCAATAATGAATATTAATGTTAAAAACAATTACATTAAACAATTTATAGATGTTTTTTCAAGACAACCATTTGATGGTGAGGATGAAAGGTACCTCTATAAAAAGAATTCACACGAAAAATTATTATGTAAGCATTATATTTATAGTTCTAGAGTTGAAGATGATGAAGATGCTCATTTAACATTAAGAAGAATTTATGGTGGAATGCCTAAAGATGGAATTATTTCGTGTAATGTTTGTGGGGAATACTTGTGTCCGGAAGATTTTTCTCTTTTAGAAGGTTTTTCAGATGGTGCTCCGAAGAACACTAAAGAAGTCCTTAAAGAGGATAATGATTCAATAAGAGAATTAAGTGATAAACAAATATCTTTGATGAAGAATATTAAAAAGATATCTTCGTTACTCAGTTTAGAGTTAAATGAATTTGATAAAAATACAATAATAGATTTCTTTGATACAGTTAATGATGAAGAATTAATAGATCTAAGATATAAAAATACAAATACATTGAAAAAACATCCTGTTTATAAAGAAATCAGTAAAAAATATAAATTAATAAAACCAAAATCAGAAAAAGATAAAGAATTAAATAGAAAGAATAAGATACTTCTAGAAAAAGAAAAAGAATCATTCAGGAGATATCTCATTGATGGAAATGAAATTTTAGTTATAACATATCTTGTTTTATTTCATTTACAAGTTTCTTCCCCACCATACGATGTAAAAACAAAAGATATCTTCAATCTATGGAATAAAAAAGATATCTTTGAAAATGAATGGATTAATATTAATAAAGATATTCACTCTAAAATATCAATGAAAACTGTGAATGGTATATTTTCATTAATAGAAAAGACTTGTTCATATAATAAGAAAAATCCATTTTGGAATAATGTATCAGTCTTTATGAATGAAAGTAATAAATATAAAACATTGTCAAAACCCAAATCACAATTTATAATTGTTGGTTATTATATTCTTAAAAACTCAAAACTTCGGAATAAATTAAAAGAATATTATCAGAATCAAAATGATATCCATACATCGGTTTATTTAAAAGAAGAATGGGAATCATTTAAACCCTTACAGCAAAATTCCATTATTGTAGATATCAATAAAATTGTAAATGATAAGTTTAAAGATTTAAACTTTGCATTAAAAGAAAGAGGTGAAATTTCATATGAGAATATTTCTTCAATAAGACCATTTGATTATGCTTATAAAAATCCAAGAAGGACAGATCTAAAAATACCTTATTCAGATATTATGAAAAATGAATCATATAAACGTCTTCTTGATTTCAGTATACATCTACATGGTATAGAGGATGAAAACGATACTATTAATTTAATAATAAATAACTTTATTCAAACAATACAATATGGAGATATCATTGAAGATATGTTAATTAAAATTGGATGGAATAAAAAAGAAAAAAGACTGCGTAAAATAAATTATTATGAATTAAGAAAAACACTATTTGAAATTCAAAATATTTTTATAGAAAAAGATCCCAAAGAAAAGAATACCATAGAATTATATAATTATATTAAAATTAATAACTGGAATGGTATGTTATTAAATGGTTCTCCAAAGCGTTTCTATTCTTATAAAAATCCAACAGTATTACCTTTCAAAACATTTGATGAATTAAAAGAAATTTATGATAATTATAAGAGAGGAGATAAAGAAGAAAAAGGACTCAATGTAATTCAAGAATTATTTAAGAAATATTGTTTTGACAGTGATGGAAATATTAATGTAAAATTAAGTCATGATGATTTCATACTTAATATAGTCGCCGACCCCTCATTTGAAAGAGAGATAATATGTCACAATGATATACCTATAAATAAAGAAAATTTTGAAAAAATAATGAATCATAAGGTAGTTTCTAAAAAATTACCTTTCCAAGATATATCAAATATAGATAAACCATTCTTATTCGAAAATAGAATTTTTGATTTTATTGAAAAAAATAACTTCTTAGAGTTTTCAGGGGAATATACATTTCCATTGATGAATGAAATTTATTCATTAAAAGATATCTTAGAAGAAGATGATGAAAAAGTAAAGAAGGACTATAGAACTGTATTTAGTAATGTAGAAAGTGTTAAAAATAAATTAATAGAAAATATTAAGTTGTTTATTGAAAAATCAATAGATGATTCTATCTTATCTAAAGAACAATTATTGTATTATAAAAAAAATAGAGGAAAAATAGAAAATTTAGATGTATTCATCAATGATTTTTTGATTTCAAATAATGAAAGTGAAAAGCAAATTGATAATATATTTTATATCATCGGTCGTTTATCAAATAACCGTAATAAAACATACAAAGGAACAGTATTATCTTCAGATATTCCTAAACATTGGAAATTTTCTGAATTAAATGAACAAAATTTAAAACAATTTATTGATGAAAAAGAATTTTTACTCCATAATGAAGTATTTATTGAATCATCTAAATACGGTGGTTTTTATAAATATTTAGATGATGAAAAATATTCACATTGCTTCAAAGGTTTATTAGATTATATGAAAGAAACATATGTAAGTGGTATTTTTGATATTAATGGAGATGATAACTCCCACTACAAAATATTATATTCAAATATGTTTAAAAGATTCCTTGTTGTATACACACTTGACCGTATCATCCAATATATTGAATCCTTATATGATGAACAATCCTTACCTTCTCAGAAGGCGAATGAATTATTTTTAATATTAGAAGAAAAAGAGCAACTTGAATTGAAAGATTCCATAGAAAAATGTTCTGAACTTTTCTTTGATATATTAATGAACATGTTAGATGAAAATACAGACACAAATTGGATCTATAATAAAGATATTTCCGATAAATTAAGTAGACAAAAAGAAACAGAGAAACAGGATTTAATTAATGATTTGGAAGGTCAAACATCTGAAAAGAGAACATCAACTGTTGAAATGCAAAATGCTGGTATAATTAATTGGTTTAAAGATTTCTCATCTAAGAATCTTGAGAGGATTAAAGAAGAGAAATATAGTTCTAGTGTTGAGGAAGAAAGATTGAACAAAATTAAAGAACTTCTCTTAGAAAATCAAACTGAGATGGAAGTTTCAGAACAGTTTGGAGTCAATGTTGATTTACTACTTCAACAGATGCAACCAATTAATGAAGAAGAAGAAGAAGGTTTTGATCAACACGACGTTGATAGAGAAGAAGAAGGAGATGATGATGGTGATCACGATGGAGATTACCGAGAAGATTAAAATAATATTATTTTAATTTTTTTATTTTTTTATAGTAATAATGTATTTTACAAATCTTATAAATTATATTGATGAGGACTTATCAAATTATAATTCATTTGATGAAAGGAATTTAACAAATCAAAAAAGGGATATGTTCATGGAAATAGCATTTATAATATTTATAATAGCACTCATTGGAAAAATAATTCATCTTTTACTATTGAAATATGAAGTATGTAAAAAATTTGAAATATTAAATTATTAGATCATAAATGAATATAAAACAATAATGAGAGACCATAAACGTTTTTACTCAAATAAAGACTGTGAGAAATATAAAGAAGGTAACGGATATTTAACCATAGACAGATGTCAGGAAGGGGGTATAGTTAGACACCCGTTCGGTTCCCGTCAATTTGAAATTGATGACCGAAGTGGACAGTTACATGAGGAGGAAATTATTGAATTATATATGAATAAGACAGCAACAGGGAAAATGTTTAAGATAAAAGAAATTAGTAAGGGTGGCTTTTCCAACTGGAATAACAAGAAATTTAATGATTATATTCTTCTTTTAGAGAGAGTGTCATGATCCATTTAAACTTTACGAAGAAAATATTCTAACATACCATAGTACATAAACAATTTATACAATTCTTTTACATCTTCGGGACTATCTAAATATGTTCCATAATCTTTTCTAAATTCTTTACAATAAACACTATAAGGTAATTCTTCACCACAATAACATTCGGACATTTCTATATATTCTTTTGAATAAGAATTTATCCATTTTTTATATTTCTTATTCGCAATAATATATCCAGAATCTTCTTCTCCAAAAATATCTTTTAAAGAATCAATTGATTCATCAAATTCATCGTTGTAATATATATTTTCTGTAGTCTTCTTTAAATCTTCGCCACATTTTTTTAAATTTTCTGTAGATTTTGTTAAACTACTTTCTAATTTATCAAAATCCCATTTCATTTTAAATATTTATTTATTTAAATTGCGTTTTTAAATAAAAATTTATTTAACGAACAATAATAAAATGCCTAAAATAACAGACTTAACTCTAGTAACTGTAGAAAATATTCATGAACTAATACCTGTTTTTATTATTGATAGACAAATCTTAATTTCATCCTATGAAGATATGATTGATGTTGTATTAGAAATGGTTAAAAATAGATATCTTTTCAATATGGACCGTGAATTATTAAGAACAATAATGGAAGATCTAACATATATGTATTGTCCAGGAGATGATATTAACAAAGACCGTGTTATGAATCTTCTCGCAGCATCAGATGATGAAGATGATGAAGATGACCTTGATGAAGATGATATGCCTCCTCAGGTTAAGGTTGATAACCTTCTGGCATCTGATATTGAAGATTAATCAACCCCCAAAGATGCTAATATTCTTTTTAATAATTCGTTTTGTTTTTTTAATTCTTCAATTTCATTAGTAAGTGATTTTATTTCACCTTTAATATTAATGAGTTCGCCACCTACTTCAAAAGTTATCCTTTTATCTAAATAATCAATATCACTTACATACTTAAGTTCTTCCCTTTTATCACTTGAAGAATTTAAATTCATAACCCCACTTGGGATTCTTTCTAATTGCTGTGGTTGTGTAAAAAGATCTTCATTTATTGGTTGTCTAGTATCCCTTGCTAAATAATTCGCACCCCCCTTCATTCTCCTTGTCCTTCTCCTTCTACCCCTACCTCTCTTTGTTTTTCTAGATACTCTTGGCATTAGTTTATTATTATCAAATATTTAAAATAAATTTGATTTTTTTGTTAAAACTAATAACACCTTATTTATGGGATTAACTATACAACCTAATGTTGAAGATCCACCCCTAACTGTCAAAAATCATATTAGTTACAATAAACTATTTGAATTAGAATCATGTAATGTATCTGTAATATGGATTGTTTATGATAGACGGAGAAAAGTAATTGTAAATATGGGATTATCCCGTCCATGTGGTATAAACCACAGAAAAGCATCAATCCATGCAGAGCAAAAAGCAATTGACTATTGTCGTGGTAAAAGTAGAAATTATGATATTTACATTTGGAGATATTCAAAGGGTGGAAAGATTAAAGAAAAATATTGTTGTACAGCATGTACAAAATTAGCACAAAAATATAATTTCACGAATAAGATATTCACTTTTGTAAATGGTTCAAGGTGTAGTGCTGTTATTAATAACCCACCACTTTCCTTGTGTTATCAAATTAAGAACTGACTGGTAAGGATATATAAACATTTTTTTTTGAAATAAAATTCATACAATCTCTTATTAATTGTGATAAAATACCATACATTTTATCATTTTTTTCTCTCCATTCCTTTGCTTCTCCCTTTAAATTATCTATATATAAATTATTATTACGCATAGATTCTGGCCAGGTTAAAACTTCATCTTTGATTGTTTCAAGTAGTAACTCCCTACATTGATAAGAAACACCTGTTTCATTAAAATAGGACATATTTCTATCTTTTTCGTATATATATTTCACCCCATCTAATACAAATGAATATGGTTGTGGATCTCCATTGGGTGATCTTTCTATTGATTGAAAGTAACTCCCGGCAATAGTTTCCCATCTTTCATAATGATAATCTAAGATTTCTTTTTTTTCTGTAGTTTTAACTATATTTAATATCTTTAATGTTATTTCTTTTTCAGGTAATATTGATGATAATATTAAGTATATTTGTATATCTCTACTATTTTTCATATAAAAATATTAATAATATATATATATTTATGGTAGAAACAGTCCGTAAAAAACGTAATAGAGGACGTAATAATCGTAGAACACTCCGTAAAAATAATCGTAGAACACTCCGTAAAAATAATCGTAGAACACTCCGTAAAAATAATCGTAGGACGGTCCGTAAAAATAATCGTAGAACACTCCGTAAAAATAATCGTAGGACGGTCCGTAAAAATAATCGTAGAACGGTCCGTAAAAATAATCGTAGAACGGTCCGTAAAAATAATCGTAGAACATTTCGTAAAAATAAAGGATATACGGTTGATTTAAGTAAGTCTACATTATATGATAATGATGGTGGTGGTTGGATGGATTTTTTAAGTGGAACTAGTGGAGTTGATGGAGAAACAACAGATATTAAACAGAAAATAATGAAGATAATTAATGATAAGTGGGAAACTTATCAGAATGAGTATAGAGATATACGTAAAGATGATGATTTCCCTTCAAATATAAAACACGAAATTGTTTTTGAATTCATGGATGTGATGAAATTAAACTCATCTATTTTACCATCGGAAAAATGGTTAACATCAAAAAAAGTTTTAAAAGGAATTATATCTTTTGAAGATGAAGGCGAAAGCAAAGAGAAAATTGATGGAAAACAAGAATTTTATAAACGCCTTAAAAAAATATTAAAAAAAAATAAAGAAAATGAATTAAAAGCGACTTGGGCGCCCTTGATGACAAAAAACAAAGAATACCTGAAAAAGATAAGAGAATTAAGAAAAGAATTCAGAAAGACAACCTCAGCTAACTTCAAGAATAATCTTAACATGGCCGGGGATCATTTAGCAAAATCCATGAGTGCTATGGTAGAGGATCAACCGATTAACGATGGGAATTCAACATCAATAATGTCTAGTTTATTTAGTTCCCAAGATAATAATACAAGTATTGGTGATTTTTTTAATTTTGGAAGATCTCAGAATAATAACGAAAATCCAAATATAGCACAGCAACAACCGCAAAGAAATGATGTTCAAATAGCACAGTTACAAGAATCACATTCACAATTACAATCACAATTACAAGCATCACAGGTTGCTCTGAGAGACCAAAAAGCACAATGTCAAAATCAATTACAAGAAGCACTCGCAAAATCATCAACACCCTTATCTCCACCTGTAGCAGCGGAAGCGGTTCCAGTAGTTCAAACAACATCGCCCTTATCTCCACCTGTAGTAGCAGCGGCAGCGGTTCCAGTAGTTCAAACACCAACGCCCTTATCTCCACCACCAACGCCCTTATCTCCACCACCAACGCCCTTATCTCCACCACCAACGCCCTTATCTCCACCACCAACGCCCTTATCTCCACCTGTAGTAGCAGCGGTATCAACCGACGTACAATCATCGGGGGCAGAAGAAGCAGTGCAAGTGGCGGACGCGGCGTTGGTGGTGGTGAAAGGACAACGAGATGCTCTTTTTAAAACGCGTGAAGAGGCGCTGTTAGAGAAGCAGGCAGCAGAAGCCAAATTAAAAGCGACAAATGACCAATTAAATGAAAAACTCGCAATTGTTGATGAATTATTGGAACAAGAAGAAACACAAGTAGATCCAAAAAGAATGAAAAAAATTCAAGGGGAATTAGATACATTAAAAGCACTCTTTTCTAGAGATTTAAGTGATAGTTTAAATAAAGAATTAATTTGGTGGAACAATAAAATGGAATATGGTAAGTTAGAAGTTAATTTTCACGAACTAAGTTTAGAATTTCACAGAGCACTCCTTGTTTCATTTACTCAAAAATTAGAACATAAAATTGCAGAGAAAGAAAAGGCGATAAGAGAAAAAATGGAAAATGATAAAAAGATAGATGATACCAATAAAGAAATCCAGAATTTAAATAGTTCTATAAATAGAACTCAAGGAGTGGTTAGTGAAGAAACCATACAAAAAAATAGAGAAAACCTTGCAAAAAAAGAAACAGAAATTTCGGATCTAAGAAATAAGAAAATAGAACTAGATGAAATAATTAAAGGACTTACTGACAGTATTAGTGAACAAGGTGCGAATGTAGAAAAAGAAAAAAAAATTAACGAAGAACACGAAAAAAACATTGTAAAGGTTAAAGCGGATTATGCTACTGAAGATATTGAGCACAACGCCCGTAAGGCAGCAATAGAAAGACAAAAAGCAGAATTTACAGGCGGAGCAGCACAACCACAAGCACAACCACAAGAACAACCACAAGCACAACCACAAGAACAACCACAACCACAACCACAATTACAACCACAACCACAACCACAACCACAATTACAACCAAAACCACAACTACAACCACAACCACAACCACAACCACAACCACAATCACAATTACAACCACCATCACAATTACAACCACAATTACAACCACAATCACAATTACAACCACAAGCACAAGCACAACCACAACCAATAATACCAGTCGCAGAAGTTGACCCTGATACTAAAAAATGGATTGAAAATTATAAAGAATTAGTTAGTAGATTAGTTAGTTCTGAAGAAGATCCTAATGAGATAAAGGTTGATTTTTTTAATAGATTAGTAAAAGAAGATCTTTATAGATTTTTAGAACCATTGTATGAAGATATAAAAGATGAAATTGAAAAAGCAGAAGCATCTGAAAAAAAAGAGAAAGAAGAAAAAGAAAAAAATAAGGCAAAAGAAGAAGAAATTAAAAAAGAGAAAAAGGTTGGAAGTAATTTTATAAAGAATAAGAGGAAAGCGGTTAACAAATTTAAAAATAATTTAAATAAAATTAAAAATGAATATAGCAAACTTCTCAAACTATATGATAAAGACGAAATGACTGAAGTAGAAACTAGTAAATTAAATGAAATTAACAAAGGACTGGTTGAAGTAAAACGCCTCTTCCAATTGGTTGAAGAACTAAATCTCTCGCTTAACAAACTTAGTGGGGAAGAAGGCGATATCCCTTTACAAATATCGCCCAAGGATATTAATGATATCAATCAAATTGTTGATAAACGTAGTAAGGATATTAAAGTTTTAGAGAAGAATTTAGGTGACATAAAGGCCAAGAATCCAAAAGCATGTTTCCACGAAGATACAAAAATAAAAATAATAAGAGGTTGTGGAAAACCAAATGATATTTCTATATCAAAAGTAGTAGAAGGGGATATAATAGTAGGATACAATTGTGAGAAATCTAAAGTATTGAGTACATATAAGTTAAAGTATAGTGAAGAAGATCCACTTTATTTATATAAAGGTATTTACGTTTCCTCTTCCCATGGAGTTTTTAAAGGAGGGAGAAAAAAGAATGAATCTGGTGAAAATCTTCCATGGATTAACCTTCGTAGTATTGAAGAAATAAATGGATCAAAATTATCACAGAAAAAAGAACCATCATTTGTTTATTGTTTGCATACCGATACATCTACAATAGAAATTGTGGGAGATGATGATAACTATATTATTTTTGAAGATTATGAAACATCAGATGAAATGGTTGGTGGTAAGGGAGGGAAGTCGGGGAGGAGGAAGAAAAAGAAGTCACGTGGTAAAAGGAAGGCCGACCGGTTACAGAAGAAGAAAGATAAGGAAAAGAAGAAAAAGGATGATGACTCGGATGATGATAATCAAGAGGATGCCACGGCGAAGGAGGATGCCGCAGCGAAGGAGGATGCCACAGCGAAGGAGGATGCCACAGCGAAGGAGGCGAAGGAGGCGAAGGAGGCGAAGGAGGCGAAGGAGGAGGAGGCGGAGGAGGAGGAGGCGAAGGAGG
>Ga0206127_1000130_pt1 | contig 95155 bp, 88 predicted proteins | sample Helgoland_Spring_6_FD_148646 | JGI IMG/M metagenome (GOLD analysis project Ga0206127, IMG submission 148646) | Pelagic subsurface seawater microbial communities from Kabeltonne, Helgoland, North Sea - Helgoland_Spring_Bloom_20160419_1 | ecosystem: Environmental > Aquatic > Marine > Epipelagic ...
CGTACGACGCCAGAAAATACCGAGACTCACCCGCATGTACAAAATCGACGCGACTCACCTCGCCTTCGGTGAAGTGACTGCCTAAGGTTGCATCATGGCGCTGGTTATATCGCTTAACACTCGTCCAAAGAAACACGAGGACAGCTATAACTTCCAACAGCAAAATCACGTCACTGAACAAAGCGACACCCTCCCCTTCGAGCAACTCAAATGTGTTGGCCAAAAGTACCGGGGCGCCTTGGTTGGTGTTTTCCTCGTCTCGATCAAGGCGCCTATTGACTGTGTCCGGCACATACAGATCCGCTTGCTCCGCAAGTGCCTTCTCGTGAATAGATCGAGGCCGGCAATTACTGAGTACGCGTGATCTTAGAAAATCACCATCCGCAATGGCCTGCTCTTGCGCGGCAAGAATCTCATCGGTTGTTGCAGGGCAATCAACGGCGAAGGTCGGCGTCGAAAGCCAAAACAACAGACCAACAAATAGCGCGCGTTTAATGTCAGCAAAGGACAAGGCAAGTCCGCTCTCTCGTTAATTAAGTGAGTGCACTCAGTGTGCGTAAGTGCTGATCAAGTGTTGGACACTTTTGAAGGCTTTGCCACGAAATTTTTGAGGGCGATGCTAAATAAGCGCCATAACTTGCGGAATCATTACTCGCAAAGCACAAACAAGGTCAGCCTAATAAGCGGTTAGAGATCAACGCTGAGAGGATGGTCCATCCTGGGATGAGCGTCGGCTTCGCCGCGCTGATCTCGCCGCTTCGGCGGCTCAGCTCGAACAGCAGAGCCCGAACCATAGCGACCGACCACTCCAAACCTAAAATGCCGACACGAGGTCGGCATTTTAGGTTTGGCCCGCCCGGAGAGATTCGAACTCCCGACACCCAGGTTCGAAGCCTGGTGCTCTATCCAGCTGAGCTACGGGCGGAGCGGCTGTCGTTGTCGACAGGGCGCGAAGTCTATCACGGCTTTTCCGTGGTGGCATTAGCGTATTCCACTATACTTAGTGGTAGACTCGCCGCCGCTTCACGGGGCAGTTTCAATTGGGGGTTAAGCATGAACACAGACCGCGCTTTTGTGTCGGCGACGTTAATGGCCGACGAAAACAGATCGACCATAGAAACGCGTTTGAGCACGCTACTTGAGCACTCGCTCACACCGATGGAGCCGGGACAGGCCAAAACCTATATGGAACACACCGCTGTCAGAATGGCCGAAGAGGCTGGGGCGGGCGTCACCATGTTTCAGATGGTGGAAATAAAAAACGCCAACTCGGCCTATCTGATCCGCGTCGCAGTGCTCACCAACGGAAGTGCGATCGGTCTTGATCTCATGGACCTGGAAAACGGACAGTACTTCATCCCGGAGACCTGCCCAGTCATCCCGCTCGAAGTCCCCACAATCAATTGACGGCCGCGACAGAACGATCACTTAAACGCGACATCACGACCTTTGTAACGTTAACCGGACTCCTTGCCTTCATGGCAGTGGCGACCGACCTTTATTTGCCTGCAATACCCGCGATGACCCAAGAATTGGGTGGGTCGATCTCAGACGGCCAACTGACACTCAGCATTTTCATGTTGGGCGTGGCCGGCGGTCAGCTGATTTTTGGGCCACTGTCTGACCACTACGGTCGGTTGCCGGTGGTCCGCGCCGGTGCCGTGGGTTTTATTGTGTTCTCGTTGATCAGCGCCTTTGCCTGGTCAATCGAGTACGTTTGGACGGCACGATTATTCCACGGTGCCGTGGCCGCAAGTGGGCCCGTCATTGCCAGAGCAATGATCCGTGATCGCTATGAGGGTGACCGCGCCGCGCAGATCATGGCGCTGACCAGTGCCTCGATGGCCTTACTGCCCCTCATCGCACCAACACTGGGCGCGATTATTCTCGTCGAGTTTGGTTGGCGAGCCACCTTTCTTGTGCTTGCGCTCTACGCTATAGCCTGCCTGCTTGGGCTCAGCACCTTTGAGGAAACCGCCCCCGCAAAGCTGCGGGGTGAGACCGCGCGCCAGCTAACCTTTGGCGATGTCTTTGGTTCCTTTGGGGCATGTTTAAAGCACCCACGGTTCATTGGCTATCAACTCGCCGGAACATTGTCCTTTTGTGGCTTGTTTGTGTACTTGTCGACCGTCTCGTTCTTCTTGACCGATGTTTTCAATGTCCCCACAAAATACTTCGGGCTCGCCTTCGCTGTATCAGTCACCGGCTTCTTAGTCGGAAGTCTCACAAGCTCGCGCTTGGTGCTGTCCTTGGGACAAGATAAAACCATGATTGTCGGCACAGTGGTGTGCGTGTTGAGTACCGGTATTGCTCTATTGGTAACAAGTCGCTTTGAGTCGGCGCATCTGCTTCTCGCGGGGCTCTCGACAGGATTTTTCTTCGGTGTCGGTCTTGTTTCAGCAAACGCCTCCATGGGCGCCGTCTCTCTCTTTGCGGACAAAGCGGGCGCGGCCTCCGCTGTCTATGGCTCTGTGCACTCGCTCAGTTCTGCACTGATCGGGGCGATCGCTGGCATGACCTACAGCGGTCGCATGCTGGAACCCATTACGCTTATGTTTCTCTGTGCGACCGGTTCTCTTCTGGGAAGCTACATTGTGTCTAAAACGACCCCAAACGGTACTCACAGACCTAAAAAGTAAACCTCAATGGGTATTTGGCTAACATGAGTCGATTGGTACTCTAGGGTTTGTCACAGGGGGACACCGGCATGCATCAATTCACCAAAGACATGGAAGTACTTCAACAAGCCATTGTTCGCTACAGCGTCGAGCGTGTGCGGATGGATCCCCCTGAGCTTGATGCGCCTTTGACGCCTGAGCAGCTCACTGCCATGACCGGTCAAACAATTACTGAACATGGGCTGGGAGGACTCGAGGCGCTCCGCTTATTCACCGATGTACTCGCGCCCGCCTGCATCTCGTCGGACCACCCCAAGTTTTTAGCGTTTGTCCCCTCTGCACCGACTGAGGCCTCGACCCTGTTTGACCTCATTGTGGGCGCTTCGAGCATTTGCGCGAGCACGTGGCTTGAAAGCGCAGGGGCAACCTTTGCTGAAAATCAGGCCTTGCGCTGGGTTGCTGACCTTGCCGGTTTCGGTGATAAGGCCGGCGGCGCGTTTGTCAGCGGCGGTACCGCTGGAAACTTGTCGGCATTGGTCGCGGCACGTCATCAGTGGCGCCGCACACACTCAGAAGCCGGCGGCCTACGAGGGCTCGTTATCTCGTCAAAAGGTGCCCATGCGTCAATTAAACAAGCGACCTATGTCATGGACACAGAGCTGCTCGAAGTGGGTCAGGAACGACTGACAGGTGACGACGTCAGTGCTGCAATCGAAGGCTTGTCGGACAACGATCGAGCACGACTATTTGCGGTTGCCTGCACCGCCGGGACGACTAATGTGGGTATCGTTGATGACATGCAAGGTATTGGCGAGGTCTGCAAGGCGCAGAACCTGTGGATGCACGTCGACGGCGCTTACGGTGGCGCAGGCCTTGCTGCACCGAGCGTCAGAGCCCAATTTGAGGGTATTGAGCTGGCAGACAGCTTTATCGTTGACCCCCACAAGTGGCTGTTCGCACCCTTTGACTGCTGCGCATTGGTCTACCAAGACCCGAGCATTGCGCGCGAGGCTCATCAACAGCAAGGCGCCTACCTTGAAGTGATCTATGACGGTGTTTGGAATGCTGCCGACTACGCCCACCATTTATCGCGAAGAGCTCGGGGGCTGCCCCTGTGGTTTAGCCTTGCCACCCACGGCACGCATGCGTATGCCGACGCTGTCGAGCAAACGCTCACCGTTGCGCAAGAGGCCGCCAAACGCATTGAGCAGCACCCAGACCTTGAGTTGGTGACCGATCAACAGCTATCAATTTGCGTGTTTCGACGAAAGGGGTGGACCCTTGCAGACTACAACCGGTGGAGCGAAAGTCAGTTAGAAGACGGCCTCTCGTTTGTAACGCCCACAAAACACAAGGGTGAAACCGTCCTTCGATTTTGTATTGTCAATCCTAGAACAACAGTTGAGCATATTGAGGAGATCCTTGCGAGCCTGTAGCGTGAACGCATGTCTGAGCACTTAATCAGTAGCCACACCAATCAGCGCTGGGAGCAGATCCTTCGCTATCGGTACATCGAGCTCATTGCCCTGTGGGAAGGAAAGCTGACCACCCGACAGCTCTGTGAAACGTTTGGCATTGGAAGACAACAGGCCAATAAAGACCTCAGCAGCTATCGGCGCGCGCTTACGCAGGGTGACCTGATCTATGACGCAACCGCAAAGCACTACCTGCCCTCTTCAAATTTCAAACCTATTTTGACCCAAGGGCTGGCCTCAGAGTATTTACAACTGGCCGCCCAACAAAGTGACGTTCAACGCATTTTGGGGCACCTGCCCGTAGCCGCAGCCGCTGTTGAGGTTGTCAGTGCACCCTCACGTGAACTTCCGCCGAGCTTATTGCGACCGATCATTCAGGCAATAACAGACTGTCGTCGCATCGACGTTGACTACGTCTCTCTCAACAACCCTGATCGCGAAGGTCGCATCGTCGTCCCTCATACATTGGTATGGACAGGTTACCGCTGGCACGTGCGCGCCTGGTGTGAAAAAAATCAAGATTTTCGCGATTTTGTACTGAGTCGCTTTCGCGGTGAAGCAGATCTCATGGACAGCAGTGAACGCAATGCGTCCGAAGATAACGACTGGCAACAGCGCGTGACACTGCAAGTCGAGCCCGACCCGCGATTACGAGTCGACCAACGCGAGGTCATCGCACACGACTACAACATGGAAAACGGACGACTGTTACTCACGACGCGGGCGAAGCTTGCGCCCTACTTACTGCAGTTACTCAACGTCAATACCGGTCCACTGCTCGACGATCCTCGCGCACAACAGCTGGTCTTGAGTAATCAGGAGTCCCTCCAAAACTGGCTCATGTGACCGATTAGTGCATGGTTCACGCGCAATGTGTGACTCATTTCTCGCTTTAGCCATCAATGGGCTTGGTCTGGCACTCAACCTTGTTATGATGGCAACGGGAATGGGAGCCGCAGTAACGTTATGAACGCATTTGAGCACATTAAGACGCAAGAGACGCAAAGTGTTGCAGAGCGCCGCAGTCGCATGCCCCCTATTCCGGACGACTTCCACAGTCTCATCACTCATGAGCAAAGAATCGCACTCAACCAGAAGCAACAATTTGGCTGGTTTGTTAAATTCGTCAGACGCCCACTGTTTCAGCCCATTGAAGTCGTGCTGTCCAATCCTGATGGCAGTGAGTTTTTGATGCTCGAGAACGAGGGCACGACGCGGCCTTTCTTCAATGTCAGAACGGACGACTTGAGATAACCGCGAGCCAGTAACACCTCATCGCCCCCGCCGCCGCCGAACGGAGGGGGTGCGCATCGAAGACTTCGGCATACGCGGCGATTTGCCCGTCTGAAGGTAGCGATGAATCGTTTCTTGAGACCTCACGAGTGTTGCGCGCCCTGACGACACAACCATCTCGTTCGCCTGTTTTGAGTCGATCACCCTCGCCTTACTGTTGTCATTCCATTGTTGATCAAGCACGTCTTGAAGCAGCGTTTGCGCGGCCTCGTCGGTGACAGGACAAATAACTTCCACTCGAGAATCAATGTTTCGCGTCATTAAGTCAGCAGAGCCAATGAAGTATTTCGGTACGCCCCGGTTGTGCGCCACGTAGACTCGCGGGTGCTCAAGGTAACGGTCGACGATACTGATCGCTTGAATGTTTTCGGAAATACCACTCACCCCCGGCAAAAGCGAGCACATCCCGCGAATAACCAGTCGAATTTCAACACCGGCCTGACTCGCCTCGTACAGTTTGAGCGTCAGCTGCTTATCGACCAAGTTGTTGCACTTGAAAAACAGTTGCGCTCGAAACCCTTCCCGAGCGTTTTTAATTTCACCGTCAATCAGCTCCATGATCCCGGTCCGTGACGTGTGCGGTGATACCAGGAGCTGCTTGTAATCTGGGCGACGATAGTTGTATTTCAAAAAATCAAACACTTGGTTGACGTCTTCACAAATCACCGGGTCTGACGTCAGTAACGTAAAGTCCGTGTACAGGCGGGCGGTTTTTTCGTTGAAATTACCTGTCCCAATATGGCTGTACCGAACAAGTTTTCCCTGCTCCATTCGGTCAATAAGAAACAGCTTGCTGTGCACCTTTAAACCTGGAATCCCAAAAATAACCTCAATACCCGCCTCGGTGAGTCGCTCCGACCAAGCAATATTGGCCTGCTCATCAAACCGCGCGGCAAGCTCAACCACCACACGTACTCGCTTTCCGTTGTACTGCGCATTAATCAGTGCGTCGACAATCTGCGAGTTACTGGCCACGCGATACAGGCAAATCTTAATGGCGGTGACCGACGGATCGATAGCCGCAGTTTTCAATACATCCACAACGTAATCAAAAGGGTGATACGGGTAATAGAGTAGGTAATCCTTTTCCCGCAAGGCAGTGAAGATGTTGTCGACCGCATCAAGCTCAGGAATACGAATGGGGGTCTGAGGCTTAAATTCTAAGTACTTAGGCCCTGCATTGGGGAAGCCAATATAGTCTTTCGAGTTGTGGTAACGACCACCCGGAATGAGACTGTCATAGCGACCAAACCCAAGCCTTTTTCGAAGGTGCTCAAGCAGTGGCTCTGGCATGGTCGCGTCATAAACAAAGCGAACGGCGTCTGCCTTACGCCGTTGACGGAGGCTTGAAGCCATTTTTTCAATAAGACTCTCGTTAATAGAAGCCTCAATTTCCAGTTCTGCATCACGCGAGAACTTGAAGCAGTATGCGTCTGCCGACTGAATGTCGAACACACCGCGAAATGCCCTAGGAAGGCAGGCGCGTATGACGTCGTCGAGCAAGATGTAAACTTTACCTTGCGGGTCTTTACCCTTGGGAATAGCCACAAACCGACCGAGCACATCGGAGGGCACTTCCATCACGGCATACTGATCGCCTTCAGCGGTTTTTAAATCGACGGCGAGATACAGTGACTCATCGGCCAGTGCGGGAATAGCCAATTCGTCAGTCAGCAAAATGGGTTCGAGCGCCGGGAGCACCTGCGCTGCAAAATACTCCTCGACAAATGACAGCTGATTTTTATTTAAAGCGCTCTCGTCAACGATGTAGATGTGCCGTTTTTCCAACGCCGCCATCACACGCGTTTGAATCGTGTCGAACTCTCGCTGCAAATGACTGACCTGCTGCTGAATCGTTTCTAAAAGGTCTTTGGCACGTTGTCGCTTACCGCCTGAGGACACAACAATTAACCGCCTGATTTCGGCGACGCGGACACGAAAAAACTCATCGAGGTTGCTCGAAAAAATCCCCAAGTATCGAAGACGCTGAATAATCGGCACATTCTCATCGGCTGCTTCTTGCAGGACGCGCGCATTAAACGACAGCCAGCTGAGCTCGCGGGGCATAAACAGCCGTTCGTCAAGATCAGCAAGTCTTCCATCAATCGGGTTATTCATCGAACGCTCCAAAGGACCAGCATCGCAAACCAGCTCACCTACCCGTCACTGCGGCTTCCAAGCCTATCACTGCTCCGTAATAAATTGACGAACTAAAGCGGCGGTTTCAGAGGGTTTTTCCAAGGGTAAAAGGTGCCCCGCCTCGAGGGCGTGGAAGTCCACACGCGCAATCGACTTCAAACGATCAGCCACGCTGGGCGTTATGACGTAGGAACTTGTCCCGCCGACCACGTGAAGAGGCACTTTAAGCTTCTCTATTTTTCGCCAAAGGTTAGGGGGCGAGCGATAGACACAGGCTTCCCAAGCACCCGAATAACGCAGCGACACACCCTCGTCTGAGGCGGCGTGAGCGGCCAGCACGAAATCCATTAGTTCTTTGTCGGCAATGGCCGCAAACGCGCGCTTAGTGCGGTAGAACGTGAACGCAGCATCGTGGCTCTCAAAGTGATGTGGCCGTCCCAAAGCACCTTTAATCATTTTCGGCTTGTTCGGCCAGAGCCTAAACGCGAGTTTCGAAAAAGTCAGAAACGGCGCGTTAATAGTGACCGGGTCAAGCGCCACAATCCCTTTCACCAACTCAGGTGCCTTACTTGCGATCAATACGCTAATCGCACCGCCCATCGAGTGACCCACCAGCCAAACCGGTCCACGTCCCTCGCGCCGAAGCGTATCAATCGCGTCTGATGCGTAAACTTTCCAGTCCAAGAACGTTGGCGCTTTGGCCTGCCACAGCGGACGGTGTTCGAGCGTATCAATACGTCCGAGGTCACGAATATGACCCAAAAAAGAGTCGTACGTCGCGGGTGGAAACCCGTTCGCATGCAGAAAAGTAATCGCTTCACCGCGGTCCGATGAATCACTAAAAACCGACAAAGACTGCACTTCATTACTCCAAGACAAACGTCAACCCAGTGGCTATGATCCAATGAGGTGACGCCAAAAATAGTTTGCTGACTCAGGAACCCTGCGGGGTGTATAGGCCCATGCCCAAGACCACCCGACTGTTGCTCATTGTACTCTTTTCCACCGTGTGGGGCTTGGGCGTCCACGCCAAAGCGGATTCCCCTGAAACTTTCGATACGGTCATTTCGGGCGGTCGGGTCATGGATCCGGAGACGCAGCGCGATGAAATTGCTGATGTCGGAATTAGACACGGGAAAATTACGCGCATCAGCAACACGCCGTTAACAGGCAAACTCCAAATCGACGCCTCGGGCATGGTCGTTGCTCCCGGGTTCATCGACATTCACTCTCACACACCGACACGACTGGGCGAGCACTTGAACGTGCTCGACGGCATAACCACGCAACTCGACTTGGAGGCCGGTTCGTACCCGCCCACAGAGTACGGCTACCAGTTCGCGGGAGGCGCACAACTCAATTACGGTTCATCGGTCGGTCACTTCGCCATTCGCGGTCGAGTCATGGATGACTCAGACCAAAGTTATTTCTTTTCTAAGCACGGTTTCATGTCTTTGTCGGGCCGTATGTGGCGAGATCAGGCAACAGCCGCACAAATAACTGAAATGAAGCAGCACTTGGAGCAAGGTCTTGCGATGGGCGGTCTGGGTATCGGGGTCTTACTCGATTACATGACGGACGCGGTCAGTGAAGCGGAGCTCAGCATGATCTTCAAGACGGCCGCCGACTACGACAAGCCTGTCTTTATTCACGTCCGGCGCGGAATGCCTGGCGACTCAACCGGTCTCGATGAAGTCATTGCACTGGCCGAGGCGCATGGCACCGCTACGCTCATTTGTCACATTACGCATTCTGCGATGGGGGGAATTGGACAGTGGCTTGCCAAAATCAACGCGGCAAATCTGCGCGGCGCACGAATAACGACCGAGACACTGTCCTATTTGGCCGGCGGCACGTCGATTGCCGCCGACGTATTCGTCAACCGTGACTGGCGTGCGATTTTTGACATTGATTACGAGGACGTTCAATGGGTTCCGACCGGGGAGTGGCTGGATGAAGAGCGCTTCTTGCGTTATCAAAGGGACTTCCCCGCCAGCTCAATTAATCACCACTACGTCAAAGAGGAGTGGCTACTCGAGGCCTTAGCGTGGCCAGGAATGATGGTATCGACCGACGCGCTTCCCGCCTTCGATCTCGAGGTCAAGACCAATCCCAACATTGCCGGCACCTATGCGCATTTTCTCGGTCGATACGTCAGAGACCTTGGGGTTATGACACTCATGGAGGGACTTCGACGCATTACGCTACTCCCCGCTCAATGGCTCGCCCTGGCCTCCAAAGACTTCGAGTCTAAAGGCCGAGTTCAAGAAGGCGCAGATGCCGATCTGGTCATCTTCAGTGCTGCGCGCATCGCCGCGAAAGCCCAGTACGGCGACCCTTATCAGCCCTCAGACGGCATCGCTCATGTTTTAGTGGGCGGACGACTCGTCGTACAAAATGGCCATCAAGTCGAAGGTCGCTACCCCGGAAAGCATTTGATCAGACCTCTTTCACCCTAGACGTCCGAGTTGCGCCTGACACGCTCTGGACGCCTTTTACCGGCGTTGTGTCCACAGGCGTCACCGGTAATGGTCTTCACAGTGCGCGCAATGGGACTGACGGCCACGGTGATGGGTCTCTCGTCAGCCTCAACCGCCAGACGAGAGGCCGATCAATCGTCTTTGTAGGTCTTTGCCGCCATCAGAGCTTGGAAAATTCCTTGTCGAGATCGTAGCGACTTGAGGTCACGTATCGTTCCATCGCCGCCACCTTCCGCTCGGCTTCGCGCACACGATCGCGAGCCTTATTCATACGCGTAGTTGGCGGCTCAGAATAGCGAAATGCGGTGCGCCGACGGTACTCATGGCGATCCTCGTCGTAGTCCCGAATCACGTCCTCCTCAAAGGCGTCATCATCCCATCGAGATGAACGCTTGCTGATGAGAATCCACGCCGCGACATAGAACCAAAATGCGGCAAAGCCTGTGAACAAAAAAAGCGCGAAGACAGACAACCGCGTCACCCAGGTTGGTACGTCCCAGTAGTCTGCAAGACCTGCACACACGCCGCCAAGCCAGCTGTCTGAGGGGTGTCGATACAAACCGATACCCCAGCCATTTTTACGGCCTTGATCAAAATCTCGGTAACGATTACGGCTGCGTCTACTCATGATTAGCTTTCCTTGTCATTACGCCAGTTGGGATGATCAGCATCCAAAATAGCTTCTAAATTATTAATACGATCGGACATGCGATCGACCGACTCAAGCATCTCTTCTAACGCATGCCGGTCGTCGTCGCTCAGTGCTCGACTCGATTTATTGAGGCTGCGGTAATGCAGCGTAATCCAGACCGGTGCGACTACGGTGAGTAGCAAGATCATGGGGACAAACATAAATTCTAAAAAGCTCACAAATCTCTCCAACTAGAGCATTAAAGTGGTTTGACTTAGTTCGCAGTCGGTTCAGCGTCGACATCGGACTGTGCAGGCCACACCGCAGCTAAATAAAGCCCAAGCCCCAGTGCCTCGACGATGATGGCCACCGACACTAAAGGGGTGTAACCACTAAACATACCAGCAATTCCCGCACCGATTGCGGTGATTGTTAAAATGATGCCCCACCGCCGCAGCCCTCCGGCTGACCGAGCAAACGCCAGCGGCCCACTGATTTCGTCAACGCCTTGGACCTCACCGGAGATTCGAGACATTTGAACAAGCGCGTCGAGTCGCTTTTCTAGGGCTTTTTGCCGTGTACTGTAGACAATGAGCAGGAGCAGCACGGTTGTCAGACATAAGACATAGGGTGTACCAAGCGCCAAAATTCCTTCCATGTTTTTCACCCTTTCGCTACCAACGCTCTGGTCAGATCTGTGTCCCGAGCGAATGTCGGCCCTTGGTCAATCTCACTGATTACTGTTAATTCGATGACGCCACTTCCTCAGTTTTCATAGACTGTCTCAACGCCTCTAACTCGTCGTTTAGCGCATCATCTGACGCTAGGGCGTCGATCTCGGCTGCAAGACCTGTCTTCTCGCGACCGAGCGCCATCGCGTCCAACTCACCCTCCAAACCGTCAACACGCCGCTCAAAGCGCTCAAACTTATCAAACGCATCATCAAGGCTATTGAGGTGAAGCTGACGTTGCGTTTTCGCTCGATTTTTTATCGAGTCGGCTCGCATCAGTATGGCCTTACGCTTGGCTCTCGCGTCATCCAACTTCGTTTGCAAGAGCCCAACCTCTTCGTGCAATTGCTCTATGTGACTCTCGGCCTGCGTCAACTCAGAAGACAAAGCGATCGCGTCGGCCTCAACCAATCGCTTTTCGTGCAATGCGGCTCGCGCGAGATCGTCGCGATCTTTGGACAGCGCCAATTTGGCTTTTGCGGACCAAACATTCGACTGCTCCTCAAGACCACGCAGCCTCCGCTCTTGGGTCTTTTTGTCGGCCAAAATTCGAGCCGACGCCGAGCGAACCTCCACCAGCGTGTCTTCCATTTCTTGAATGATCAGCCGAATCATCTTTTCAGGATCCTCTGCGCTGTCACACATCGCGTTGAGGTTTGAATTAACAATGTCCGACAGCCTTGAAAAAATACCCATGGTCCCCTTCCTATTAATGCCATTTAGTTCACCAATGGCATAGCTAGCGCCGCACCAAAATCAAAAAAAGTCTTGAAATCAGGTGCTTAGCGCAAAACTTAAGTAAATTTAATGCATTCAATTGCCTTAATAGGTTTTTATTACCTTAATAATAGGGTAAATTTTACCATTAAAGAGTATTTCTCACCCTTAAAGGTTTCTCATGGATTCGATGCAACCCGTCATTGGTGAAAGTCCGCTGCTTAATGAAGCCTTAGATCACCTGTCCAGTCTGGCCACTATTGACCGCCCCGTACTCGTGACTGGGGAGCGCGGAACCGGCAAAGAGATTGCGGCCAGTCGCTTGCACTTTCTGTCCTCGCGCTGGCAAGCGCCCTTCATAAAGCTGAACTGCGCCTCACTGCCTGAGTCGCTGCTGGACAGTGAACTGTTTGGGTATGAGCCCGGCGCGTTTACGGGCGCAAGGAAAAGTCACGCCGGACGATTCGAACGTGCCCATACCGGCACACTTTTTCTCGACGAGGTGGGCACCATGCCCACTGCCTTGCAAGAAAAGTTATTGCGTGTCATTGAGTACGGTGAACTTGAGCGCATTGGGGGTAATGAAACACGCTCTGTTGACGTTCGTATTGTCGCCGCAACGAATGCGAATCTTCCTGAGATGGCAAGCCGCGGAGCGTTTAGATGGGACCTCTTAGACCGGCTGACCTTCGATGTTGTGACGATGCCTGCCCTTCGCAATCGGGGGAGTGATTTACAACTACTCGCCGAACACTTTGCGATAAAATTTGCGGCGGAATCAGGGTGGAACCACTTCCCGGGATTGTCCACCGAAGCGCTTCAACATCTCTTTGAGCATGCCTGGCCTGGCAACGTGAGGGAGCTTAAAAATGCGATCGAACGCTCGTTACACCGGCAAGGCGACGACAGCGAACCACTCGCCCGACTCGTTATTGACCCCTTTAACGACCACGCCCCCCCCACCTTAATGCCCAAGACAGCGCCTGAGCCCGAGACAGTCACAACGCCGAGCGACGTGAGCATTCCAAATGACTTGCGTGCAGCACTTGATCAACAGGAAAGCCAATGGCTTCGGATGGCACTCGCGCAGACCGGACAGCGCCAAAAACAGGCCGCAGAGCGTCTTGGTCTAAGTTACGACCAAATTCGAGGGCTGATGAAAAAACACGGGCTCCGCACACGGGGCACGAGAGACTAACGACGAAGCAGTTCTTGGTACGCCTGGTAATTACCGTCAACCATGGCCTCAATCGAAAACTCGCTGCCTGCGAGTAACCTGCCGCCCTCACCCAGCTGATCCCGCAGCCGGGTATCCAATAATATCTGCTCAAGATGAACCTTAAGCGCGACGCGATCGCCCACTTCAAACGTCAACCCATTGTTGCCGTCTCTGACAATTTCGGGAATACCGCCCGCCCTTGCGGCGATCACCGGCACCGAGCTGGCCGAGGCTTGCAAGAGCGACACACCCAGCCCCTCACGCTCAGCCGGATGCACTATGGCATAGAGGTTTGGGAGCACCCGCCGCAAGTCATCGCGAAACCCTGCCATCTGAACCCGCCCGCCAAACTCCGCACTCGCAACACGCGCTTCAAGTGCCTCACTCAAGGGCCCTTGTCCAAAAATAAGGACGTTGAGTCTTGGGAAACGCGTGAGAAGATCCGGCAGGACGTCCAACAGATAGCGGTGACCTTTTCGCGGAATCAGTTGCGCAATAACGCCGAGCGTCATCTCATCAGACGGCAATTTAAACTCGGCCTGAAACCAGCCCTTATCAGCCGGACAATCATAAAACGCCGCATCAACCGCGCTGCGCACTGGAATTACTTTTTCAGCGGGCACACCACAGGAACGCAACACGTGACCGATTGCCTCAGAAATTACGATCACCCTATCGTACAGCCGGTACTTAAGGGGCACACTCCACCGCGGCTCTCGATTGTCGACCCGCCGCGATAAAACACACGGTACGCCCGCCCAAGACGCAGCGATTCCGCCGAAAACATCGGCACCGCGACGGCTGTGTATGTGAATCAAATCGGGCTTTTCTTCTCTGATGATTTTCGTGAGACGGCTCACAAGCCGGAGATCCAGGTCACCTTTCATTGTGACCATTCTCACGCGAACGGTGTCCGCGGCAGCGCCGGCTATTTCCGATCCATTGGGGCAAACGAGGACGTTTTGCACACCGCGTAGCGCCAACCCACGGGTGAGCCAGACGACTTGCTGCGCGCCACCGTAGAGGTAACGCCCCGCCTCAATATGAAGTATTTTCACGGTGGCTATAAACCCAACTAAACCAGCAAATTCTCTCGCTTGGCAAAATCCAAGGTGGCGTCTACGGCGATCGTGAGTTTGTCTATCAGCTCGTCCACATGCTCACGCTGCAAAATCAGCGGCGGACAGAGAGCGACGCGATTACCACCCAACGGCCGAATAATGAGCCCCGCAGCCTCGGCCGCTTTGGCACAGTATTGACCGACAGCCATACCCTCAAAAGGCTGTCCCGTGCTCTTATTAGCAACAAGTTCTAGCGCCGCGATCATCCCCTTCCCTGAGACTTCACCCACTAAAGGATGATCCACAAAGCGAGACAGGCACTGCTGCAGATAGTCACCCACACTCGCGGCATGATCAAACACGTGATCACGCTCGTAAATCTCCAGCACCTTGTGCGCAACAGCGCAGCCCAAGGGGTGGCCACTGTACGTGTAACCGTGGCCAAAGACGCCCATATCAGACGCCGCACTTTCGACGGCCTCAGCAAATTCCCCGCTAATAACAGCCGCGCTGACAGGCACATAGGCCGAGCTCAGCGCCTTGGCAAACACCATCATTTCAGGCTGCATTCCCATGGCATTTGCGCCGAAGTCCTCGCCCAAGCGGCCAAACCCACAAATAACCTCGTCATCCCACAAGGCGATACCGTACTTGTCGAGGACCGCTTGAATCGCGGCGTAATAACCCGGAGGCGGAATCAGCACACCACCGGCACCAGACACTGGCTCGGCAATCATTGCCGCAACCGTGTCGGGCCCAGCTTCTACGATTTGTGCCTCCAACTCCCGAGCGCGTCGCGACACAAAATCGGCCTCGCTCTCGCCGGGCGTCGCTGAACGATAAAAATGAGGTGAACCGGCTCGAATCACACCGAGTGCGTCGAACGGCAACTGAAAGTGGTTATGGTTCGCAGGCAGGCCGGTCAACGAGGCGGAAGCCACCGTGACACCGTGATACCCCTTATCGCGGGCAATGATTTTTGTGCGCTCTGGCTGACCCATTGCTGTCGCCCGGTACCTAATGAGCTTCACCAAGGTGTCGTTGGCGTCCGAACCACTGTTACCCAGAAACACCCGTGCATTTTTTAACGGCACCATGGACGCAAGCTTGTCCGCCAGCATCATCGCACTGTCGTGTGTCTTACCACCAAACATGTGACTGAAGCTGAGCTCGCGCATTTGTCGCGTCGCCACTTCAATAATTTCTTCGTTCCCGTAACCCAGGGAGGTGCACCACAGACCTGCCATACCTTCCAGATAACGCTTGCCCGCGCGATCGAAAATATAAGGTCCTTCTCCGCGCGCAACGACCATTTGCTCCGCCGCAGATGGGTTTGTTGTCGGGTATAACATGGATGTCATGGCGATCCCCCTAGCTTATTAATCAGTCACTCAATGACAATGATTCTCGCGCACTTTGTCATCAACAAAATAGTACACGGTGGGGTTGGTTTTGTCCTTGGCGATCAAGCCAAACTACGGCCACAGTATTGAATGAGACTCGGGGGCAGCGTCAGCTGACGCCTCTGTTAACGCGCTTTATTGCGCGTTTTACCGCAACGCTCGCAACGTTGGCGCACGACGCACTCTCCACGCAGCAGCGCGAGGCTATCAGGCTTCTCTTGGCGCCACCGATGTCGCCCACGAAGGCACGCGGCGGGCTCGTTAGAGACGCTCAAAACGGGGCCTGCACTATTGATGAAGTGTCTTTGCAACCGCAGTCTGCCAGAGTGCTCGGCGATGTTGACGCGCCTCATCGGGTAACGTCACCGAAAACTCCCTGTCTGAGCGCCAGACCTGCGAGACGTCACTGAGACTCGCCCACACGCCCTCACCAAGACCGGCAAGGAAGCACGCCCCTGCGACTGTCGTCTCAATGACCTCAGGTCGCATGATTGGACGATCTAAATAATCAGCTTGCAGTTGCATGAGCAGATTGTTGATCGCCGCACCGCCATCGACACGCAATGACGTCATCGCTCGGCCAATATCTGCTTCCATGGCTACCAGAATATCGACATTCTGCATCGCCATCGCGTCCAAGGTGGCACGCGCAATTTCACCTCTACCAGAGCCTCGCGTGAGTCCAGTGAGTGTGCCACGCGCCTCGGGTGCCCAATAAGGGGCGCCTAAACCCGTTAAGGCCGGCACAAATTCGACACCGCCGGCGTCCTCAACACTTGCAGCGAGCGCTTCGATGTCCGCCGCGTGCTCAATAATACCGAGCTGATCACGCAGCCACTGCACGGCTGCACCGCAGACAAATGCACCGCCCTCGAGCGCATATACAGGTGATTGTCCTTCTAACTGCCAGGCAAGGGTGCTGAGCAACCCGCTACCAGAGCGCACCGGCGAATCGCCTGCATTCATGAGGATAAACGACCCCGTTCCAAACGTGCACTTGGCGTCTCCAGGCTCAAAACAAGCCTGTCCGAACAGCGCCGACTGCTGATCACCGGCGACACCCGAAACCGGCAGGCCATCCGGTAGGCCCGGGACAGCCTCAGTAACGGCAAGTCGGCCGCTGGATGGACAAATTTCAGGGAGAATCTCCCGAGGCACACCAAAAAGAGACAGTAACTCATCGTCCCAATCCAGGGTGTTGAGGGCCATTAGGGAGGTCCGCGACGCATTCGAAACGTCGGTCTTGTGAACCTTGCCGTTGCTTAAACGCCACATCAGATAGGCGTCGATTGTCCCGGCACGAAGCCTCCCCTGTGCCAACAACTGCTGTGCGCCCGGGGCATTATCCAAGAGCCACTTGAACTTTGTTGCCGAAAAGTAGGGATCAAGGACCAATCCGCTGCGTTCTCGAATTAACGCCTCATGGCCGGCGGCTTTCAGATCCTCACAGACGCCCGTGGTGCGTCGGCACTGCCAAACAATGGCATTGTGCAGAGCCTCTCCCGTCTGGGCGTCCCACAGCACCGCCGTCTCGCGCTGGTTGGTAATGCCAATGGCCACGACGTTGCCAGGCTTATAAGCACCATCAGCAAAGATCGCCGCTATGCCTTTGAGAATCGACTGCCAAATACTTTCTGTATTGTGCTCAACCCAGCCTGGCTCGGGAAAAATCTGAGGGAACTCATGGTTCACCGAGGCCACGAGGTGACCTGCCGTGTCCATAAGCGCGATCGTAGAGCCGGTGGTGCCCTGATCAATTGCTAAAATAACATCAGTCACACCACGCCCTCCAGGATCACTCAGTGCGTCAGCTTATGCCGCCGAGTAGCCTTCGATAGCCTTGATCTCCAGGTAATCAGTGAACCCGTGAGAACCCCACTCTCGCCCGTTACCCGACTGCTTGTAGCCGCCGAAGGGTATATCGGCACCACCACTTGCACCGTTAATGTGGATGTTACCTGCGCGGATCTTTGCCGCCACGAGCCGCGCATGATCCATGTCACCACTTTGAACATAGCCGGCAAGACCGTAAGGCGTATCGTTGGCAATACGAATGGCCTCCTCCTCACTGTCGTAGGGGATCATCGTCAACACGGGACCAAAAATTTCTTCACGTGAAATAACCATGTCGTTATTCGCTTCAGAGAATACGGTAGGCCGCACGTAGTGCCCTGTCTCTACGCCGTCGGGAAGGCCGGTGCCGCCACAAACCAGCTTCGCACCCTCATCGATACCTTGCTGTATCAACCCCTGAATTTTGTCCCACTGTACTTTGGAGACGACGGGGCCCATGTTGGTGTCCTGACTGGCCGTATCACCCACGACAATGGACTGAGAGACTGCGGCCGCAATTTGCTCAGCTTCGGCCAAACGGTCACGCGGAACCAACATTCGAGACGGCGCGTTACACGACTGCCCGGTGTTGTTGTACATGTGTAATACGCCGCGCGTCACGGCCGCCTCGAGATCGGCGTCATTCAAAATAATGTTCGGAGACTTTCCGCCCAGTTCTTGCGTCACGCGCTTCACCGTCGGTGCCGCGTTCTGTGCCACCAAAGACCCTGCCCGAGTCGACCCCGTGAACGACATCATGTCAACGTCAGGGTGCTTGGACAATGCAGTTCCCACACCAGGACCGTCGCCATTCACCATGTTGAAAACGCCCGCAGGAACGCCGGCTTCGTGCATGATTTCAGCAAAGATATACGATGACAGTGGAGCCACTTCGCTCGGCTTAAGCACCATTGTGCAACCGACAGCAAGTGCCGGCGCGACCTTACAGGTGACCTGATTCATCGGCCAATTCCACGGTGTAATCAAACCACAAACGCCAATCGGTTCTTTCACCACCCGGTGTGCGCCTAGGTCTTCAGAGAATGCGAAGTTGCGCAGGATCTTTGCCGCCTCAGTGATGTGAGCAAGCCCGGCATACGCCTGAGCCGTCGACGCTAAAGAGATGGGCGCACCCATTTCTTCACGAATAGCCTCGGCGATGTCACCAATACGTGCGACGTAGCATTCAGCAATTTTATCCAGTAGCGCCGCGCGCTCCTCTACTGAGGTTTGGCTAAACGTTTCAAAGGCTGCCTTGGCTGCTGCCACCGCGGTGTCGACATCGGCCTCGTTGCCGATCGAAATTGTTGCACACGACTCCAGTATCGCGGGGTTTTCAACCGCAAGTGTGTTGCTGGTCTGAGGTTCAACCCAGGCGCCATTGATATAAAATTTAGTGTAATCACGCATTATTGTTCTCCAGTCTTAAAACGATTTAGACGTTAGTCAGTGTTAATAAATGAACTCTACTTCAGAACGCGGCTCGGATGCATCCCATCGACATAACCCATAAATGGTGTGTGAATAGAATAACCCAGCAACTCTTGGGTTCTCTTTGGCAAAACCCGCGCACGCTCAGCCGGTACCGCCAGCAACATGTTCTCAAGCTGTCGGGCCCATCCTGCACAGTACTGGGGGGTGACAATCAAACGATCAGTCTCACTTCTATTGGCACCACCGCGATGCCACACGTCGCTTCTCATGATCATAATAGATCCCGCAGGCATTGCGGCGTGGACTGAATCCAGCGCGCCATGACTGTCCTCGCCTACCGTCTCAGTCTGTGTGAAGTGTTCGTCTTGCAGCATCCCTTGCAGCATCCCTTGCAGCTCACTATCTGCCCAACGGTGACTGTACGGCAGTACCTCCGTTGCACCATTTAACACAGTCGTCTCATCGAGCGCCCAAAATACAGAAACACCGAAAATACCGTGCGGATGTGCAACCCCAATATGAGCGTCATCGGTGTGCCAGGGCTGAACCGATTCCCCGGGATGAAGATTGATTGAGAGACACGCCGAGAGCAGACAGCTTTCACCTAAAAAATGCTCGGCGAAGGCCAGTGCCAGCGGGTGCTCAATCATCGCGGCAAAGGTCTCTGACTTTGCAAGCAGTGCGTAAAGCCTGTGACTACTGGTCCCCTCAAATACGTTCCGGCCGCGAGGCGACTGTGCCATGTGACGCTCGAGCTCATCGCGGTACTGCCGACAATCCTCAAGTGACATTGCGTTTTCAATAATCACGTAACCACGGTCATGGACCGCGTTGAGCCCGGACACAAAGGCCGACTCTGACAACCAGGGTGATGCCATTGCTGCATGCGTCGTGGTTGGCTCAGCGTCGTACATGACCGACATTCTCCTGTCTCAAGTTGGTGCCACGTCCAGGTTTGATTCATACTTAGGGTCCACGAACATACTGAGGCTTCTAGCGTGAATCAAGCAGTAGATTTAGACGAACTGACACTCTTTCGTGATATGGCACGACGCGCCTTCGAAAAAGAAATTTCACCGTTCTACGAAGAGTGGGAAAATAATCACATGGTGCCTCGTGAGCTTTGGAATACGCTCGGCCAGGCGGGACTGCTCTGCCCGGACGTTGATGAGGCGTATGGTGGCGCGGGGACTGTCCCACACGTGACGCTGGCAATGATCGAAGAACTTTCCCGTATGGGCTTTGGGGGATTTGCCTCGGGTTATGGGATTCACTCCAACATTATTGCGCCCTATTTGAGCCGCCATGGCACCGAAACGCAGAAGACACATTGGTTACCACGTATGGTGACGGGTGAGGTGGTTGGCGCACTTGCAATGACGGAGCCCGGTGCTGGCTCAAACGTTCAGGGCATTCGAACCAGTGCAGTACGTGACGGCGACGAATGGGTTTTGAATGGGTCGAAAATCTTCATCACCAATGGCATACACGCCGATCTCGTGATCGTCGCGGCGATCACTGATCCCGGAAAAGGTGCGAAAGGAACCTCACTGTTTTTGGTGGATGCACACGCACCCGGCTTTGAAAAGTCCAAGAAGATCGAGAAAATTGGTCAACACACATCAGATACGGCACTTTTGTTCTTTACCGATGTTCGACTGCCAGCCGATGCATTACTTGGCGAGGTGAATAAAGGGTTTGCCATTCTCATGGACGAGTTGCCGCGAGAGCGATTGGGCATTGCCGCACAGGCCGTCGCCGCGTCTGAGGGGGCACTGGACATCACCATCGACTACGTCAAAGAACGCGAGGCCTTTGGCAAAAAGGTCGGTCAGTTCCAAAACACCCGCTTTAAGCTTGCAGACGTCAAAACCCAAGTGGCGGTCAATCGTGCCTTCTACGAGCAATGTGCCAACAAATACGCAACCGACGAGCTCAGTACTGAAGAAGCCGCGATGCTCAAGCTTGCCAGTTGCGAAATGCAGTGCGATGTGGCCGATCAGTGCCTTCAACTTTTCGGCGGCTATGGCTACACCACCGAGTACCCGATTTCCCGCTTTTATGTCGACGCACGAATTCAAACCATTTACGGCGGCACTTCAGAGATTATGCGCGAGCTAGTTGCTCGTTCGATCTTGGGTCGTGAATAAGCGTGATTAAGGTGACTTTTATGACACTCTTTCGAATAAGCCGGCTCGTTTTGCCGGCTTTTTTTGCACTGTGCTCTACAACGCTTACTGCCTCTGACGAATCACTCGACGCGGTCATTGCTAATCACTGGGACTGGGTGCTCGAACAGTACCCAGAGTACCGCCGCGAGTACGGCGACATGTCAGGAAACCAGAGCTGGACCGACTTGAGCATTGAGGCACTTCAGCAGAGGAATACCGCAACGGCGGCGTTTCGCGCTGACCTCAACCGAATCGACACCTCAACTCTGAGTCCCTCTGCGCAGCTAAATCAACGAATGCTAGCAACCACACTCGACGAGGATCTTGAGTCTTTCGAGAGTGGTCTGCACCTTATTGCGCTGAATATGCGCAGCGGACCGCAACATCGTTACACAATGGTCGACCGACTTCCGATGAGCACTGAGCGCGACTACCTTGACTGGCTCGCACGCCTTGAGAAGCTGCCCGAGCAACTCAAGCAGTATCAAGCGCTCCTCGAGTCAGGCGTTCGGACAGAGCGGACTCAAGCCCGAATCATTATCGAGCGCATTCCTAATCAGCTCGATGCGTTGATCGTTGACGACCCTGAAGACAGCCCCTTCTGGGGTGTTTTCGAGAACATGCCCAAGACCATTGAAAGCGACACTGCTCAAGGGCTTAAGAATAAGGCCCGCGCGGTGATTAGCGGGTCCCTGACGCCGGCCTACGCGGCGTTCAAGGACTTTATCGAAGAACGCTACTTGCCAAATTCGCGTGAGCAGCCCGGTATTGGGTCACTGCCGGGCGGCAAGGCGATCTACGCCATGCTGGCCCGACACTTCACGACCACCGACCTGACACCCGAGCAAATTCATAACATTGGCCTTGGCGAAGTTGCCCGTATTCGCGGCGAAATGCAGGACGTGATTGACGAGGTTGAGTTTGAAGGTGACCTCAGCGAATTTAATGACTTCCTGCGCACTGACCCTCAATTTTATTACGAGACACCGGAGGCCCTGTTAGAGGGCTATCAAGCGGTGTCCAAACGCTTGGATCCGGAACTGGTGAAACTGTTCGGGAAACTCCCACGCATGCCGTACGGGGTGCGTCCCATTGCTCCGGAGCTCGCACCCGATACGACAACTGCCTTTTACATGCGCCCCGCATTAGACGGCAGTCGACCCGGTTGGTACTACGTTAATTTGCACCGTCCCGAAGTGCGCCCCAAGTACGAAATGGAGGTCTTGTCGGTGCACGAGAGCGTCCCCGGACACCACCTGCAAATCGCCCTTGCACAAGAAATAGAGGGCTTGCCTGAGTTTCGCCGTAACAGCAGTGTTACCGCATTCATCGAGGGCTGGGGGCTTTACTCCGAACGGTTGGGTTACGACATGGGACTCTACACAGACCCCTACTCGCGTTACGGCCAGCTCATTTACGACATGTGGCGGGCCGTTCGACTCGTCGTCGATACAGGCATCCACTACTTCGGTTGGTCCCGCCAAGAAGCGATCGACTACTTCAAGAACAACGCGGCCAAAACAGAATCCGACATCATTAACGAAATTGATCGATATATTGGTTGGCCCGGCCAAGCCCTCGCCTACAAAATCGGTCAGTTAAAAATGCTGGAGTTGCGCGCTCAAGCGGAGACTGAACTGGGCGATCGATTTGACATCAGAGCCTTTCACGACGAACTTTTGGGCGCTGGCGCTATTCCACTCGACGCCCTAGAAGCACGCATGAATCTCTGGATTACGGCTGAAAAAGCGCGTCTCTAATCTACACTTCAGCGGGAAGGTAAAGCCTTCCCTCGGCAAACAAGACGCACCGGCCTGACAGTACAACGCGGTCGCCTTTGAGCTTGCAGTCGAGCTCACCACCGCGTTCTGACAACTGCAGCGCACTCATCTGTGTCAGACCCAGCCGGTCGCCCCAAAACGGCGACAACTGGCAATGTGCAGACCCCGTGACTGGGTCCTCATTAACACCCATCTGCGGTATGAAAAAGCGCGATACAAAATGAGTCGTTGACCCCCGAGCAGTTACACTCACCCCCAAATCGGTAGCTGCGGTGAGCGCTTCAAAGTTTGGACTGCAGGCGCGCACAGTGGCTTCATTTTCGACTTCACACACCATTTGCCAAGCATTTTCTTGTGGCCTATAGGCGCCCAAAATGTTGACACCCAGCGCACGTTCAAACGCGTCAGAGACAGGCACTTTGACCATGGGAACCGCGGGAAAATCGATGCTGAACGTCGTATCGCAACGACTAACCCAAAGCTGACCACTGGCTGTTTCAAAACACAGTCGCTCACTCTGCCACGCCCCAGAATGACAAAGCGCAAAGGCCGAGGCCAAGGTTGCATGACCGCACAGTGGCACCTCGTTCACGGGCGTAAACCAGCGCAGGCGATAGTGATCCGGGCCCAGTTGCTCGAGAAAAGCGGTCTCGCTGAGATTGTGCTGCGCGGCGATAGACTGCATTAACTTATCGCTCAGCGGAACTGTGAGCGGAACCACCGCGGCAGGGTTACCGCCGAAGGACTTGTCGGTAAATGCATTGACTGTATAGACGCTAAGGCTTTGATTGTCGGGCATGCAGACCTCTCACCAGGCTTCGTGACACCGCGTTGTGTCGCGATGCTATTTTAGCACCTTCAAGCACTCCGCCAACGTACCGACCATCTGCTCCATGTGCTTCTTTTCCATCACGAAGTGTGGTGCCATTTGAATCGTGTCGCCGCCATAGCGGACGAGCACGCCCCGCTCCCACATCGCCATGGCGACTTCGTAAGGCCGTCTTAAGGGCTCATCACCTCGCGCCGCCAGCGTAATAGCACCGGCAAACCCGTAGTTACGAACGTCAGAAACGTGGGGCTTGTCGGTCAGTTGATCGTGCAGTAGCGCCTCGAAGAACGGGGCGTCGGCCGCAACTCGTTCGGGAAGTTTCTCATCGACCAATATGTCGAGTGCGGCCAGTCCTGCCGCACAGGCGACCGGGTGTGCCGAGTAGGTGTAACCGTGGGCAAATTCAAGGACGTAATCAGGCCCACCGTTGGCCATGAAGGTGTCATGGATCTCAGAAGAGGCGATAACGGCCCCCATGGGGACAGCGCCATTCGTCAATTGCTTGGCGACATTCAAAATATCGGGCACGACACCAAAGGCGTCAGCGCCTGTCATTGCACCACAGCGACCAAAGCCGGTGATGACCTCATCAAAAATAAGCAGCACGTCATGTTGGTCACAAAGCGCTCGCAACCGTTGCAAATACCCCACAGGCGGCGGTAACACCCCTGCAGAACCTCCCATGGGCTCAACAATCACCGCGGCAATGGTCTCTGCACCATAGCGCTCAACAAACAGCTCTAATTCGTCTGCCAAGTGCGCGCCCTGCTCTGGCATTCCGCGGGTAAACGCGTTCTGGGGCAGCACGGTGTGTGATAAATGATCAGTCTCCAACACCTCACCAAAAAGCTTCTTATTGGCGGGAATGCCGCCCACAGCAACACCACCAAAGTTCACGCCGTGATAGCCTTTTTGTCGCCCTATGAAGCGCGTTTTTTTTAGCGCTCCTTTGAGCTGCCAATACGCACGCGCCATTTTTAATGACGTATCGGCCGATTCTGAACCCGAATTTGTGTAAAACACATGGTCGAGCCCCTCAGGCATTAAGCCGGCAATTTTGGTCGCTAACTCAAACGCCTTAGGGTGCCCAAACTGAAAAGGAGGGCAAAAGTCCAACTGCTCCATTTGGCGCCGCACGGCTTCGGTAATTTCAGGCCGAGCATGGCCTAATCCAGACGTCCAAAGTCCGGAATGGCCGTCCAGCACTTGGCGTCCATCGCCGTCGGTAAACCAAACCCCGTGCGCAGCCTCTATCATCCGGGGATCTTTTTTAAACTGTCGGTTGCCTGTATACGGCATCCAGTAAGCGTCAAGGTTCAAGGTCATGGCCATCTCATTCCTGTGAATCGATCGTTTTTCAGCACACGGTTTAACGCCGTTCTCGTCCTGCAGCAACCCGTGGGGTAACAGGGTCGCATCAGAACGCGAAAACCTGCAATACTCCTGATGCAATCTGCCCGTTCGTGCACGCCGTACTGTATCCAACACGGCGCCTGTGCGTCACGCGCTCAATTACCCATTGTTAGGAGTACGTTTTATGAGAATCACGAGTCGCAACGCTGTATTGGCAGCGTCATTATCGATCGTCATCGCGCTACCGGCCATCGCTCACATAGAGCGTGGTGAGCCGCTTCAATCACTCAGACAATCGTTCTTCGCCATCGTCGGAATGACATTTGGTCCCATGGGGGACATGGTAAAAGGAAAAATCGAATGGGACGGCGCGACATTCGCCGCATGGGCTGACGACCTCGCCGCCGTATCTCAGGTCAGTGTCGAGCGAGGATTTGCGCCCGGCAGTGACAAGGGGAAAACACGAGCCAAACCTGCAATTTGGGAAAATCCAGATGACTTTGCCGAAAAGCTGGCAAATTTTAGACGCGAAGCCGCCGCACTTGCTGTTGCAGCCAACTCGGGCGACAAGTCAGCTGCGATCGCTCAGTTCAAGCAAACGGGCGGAACCTGCAAGGCCTGCCATGACAACTACAAGAGTCGTGGTTACCTTTACGAGTAGCGACTAGCACCTACTGGCACCGTAAGAGCCTCGCTGAGCGCGCAGTGCGCCTCAGCACCGACATACGTCAGTAATAACTTGGCGCTTCGGGGGCCCACCACAGTAAAGCACTCAGTACGACCGCGGTAATAACCGCGATGAAAACGGCTCGCGTGAAATGCACGGGAGCCTCTTTCCCCACTCGATCAGCAAACGAACCTCGCCACATTGTCTGAATCATCGGACGGTTCTTTCGCCACTGGTACCACGCAATTGCAGATAAGTGCAGTACCACGAGTCCCTGAAGAATTCCCCAGTTAGTCTCGTGCCACTCCGACGCTGCGTCGATCAAAACACCGTCGAAGGCATAGGCCAAAGGACCATCGAACGTGACATCGTCCACCGAAAAAAGCCCAGACACGCCCTGCGCCAAAAGTACAAGCAACAGCGCAACCGTCGATAACGCACCGAGCGGATTGTGCCCCACCACGTCATCGCCCTGAGTCACATAGCGAGCGATCTTCCTTGGACCGACGACAAAGTTTGAAAACCGACTGTGATAACTCCCAACAAACCCCCAGGTGAGGCGCGTCACGACCAGCGTAATGAGCACGTAGGCCACATAACTGTGGATTTGCATGCGCCCGGTTTCACCGCTCCACCACATAAGACCCACCCCAACAGGGAAGGCCCAGTGGATCAGCCGCGTGGGCGCATCCCAAACGGGATTGGAACGGGTCACTTCGCCATAACATCCAGTAGTGCACTGACCGACGCTTCAACGCCCAGAGTCACTGAGCCCTCGGGCTCAATTTTGAACAGTGGCGAGTGATGTGAGGGAATGGGAGCGCCGCCATTTGCGGCCGCCTCAAAGGCTTCGGCCGGTGTCCCACCCACCGCAAAATAGAGGCTGGGAATGTAAGGATCCGTCGTAAAGAAGCCAAAGTCCTCGGCACCCATGCCGAGTCGCTCACCATCGTTGAAAATCGAAGGTCCAAAGTACTCTCTCCAACCGCTCCGAATTTCTCTGGCAAACGCCGTATCATTGATCGTCGGCGGTGTGCCCTCTTGTTCACTAACGATGACCTCTGGCAACATTTCGTCAGGTAGACCCGCAACCCGGCCCATATTGGTAGCGACCCGTTTTATGCCGTCCAACAACAACTGACGGTCCTCTGGGCTCTCACTGCGAACGGTAATCTGTAGCTTCGCCGCGTCAGAAATGATGTTGTGCTTGGTGCCGCTGTGGAACGAGCCAACGGTGATCACACCAGGTCGTCGTGGAGGCAGATTTCGACTGACAACGGTTTGCAAAGCCGTAACGATTTGCGACCCGAGAACAATAGGGTCTACACCCGTATGGGGGCTGGCACCGTGCGCGCCGACACCCTTAATCAGTATGTCAACGGTGTCCGCACCAGAGTAAGCGGCGGACAAGGGTGCCGATATGCTACCGCTGGGTAAAGCGCTTGTAACGTGAAACGCCATTGCAAAATCGGGTTTAACCACCCTGTCCCACAAGCCGTCCTGCATCATTGCTTGAGCTCCCGCAACGATCTCCTCGGCTGGCTGTCCGAGCAACATCAATGTCCCTGACCACAAATCTTTCCTTTCCGCCATTAACTTACCCGTACCCACTAGACTTGTGATGTGAACGTCGTGCCCACAGGCATGCATGACATAAACGTCGTTACCATCAGCATCGACTTGCTTCGCTTTAGACGCGTAGGACAGACCGGATTTCTCTTGCACCGGCAACCCATCCATATCAGCGCGGAACATCACCGTCGGGCCTGGACCGTTTTCTAACAGGGCAATCAAACCTGTGCCACCGATGCCTCGGTGAACGGTGTACCCCAACGCCTCTAACTCATCACCCAGCCGTTTGGCGGTTTTATCTTCCTTAAACGACAGCTCCGGGTTTTGGTGGAAGTGAATGAATAGATCCTTAAGCTGGCTGTCGTAAAGGCTCTGCACATCGTCTGAAAGCGACGCTGCACCTGTGAATCCTGCACTCAAAAGAAGTGCGCTAGAAAGAACAAAAGAAATGAGGGGCTTGAGGTTTTTCATCGAAGACTTATCCTGCGTGTTGGTTAGGGTCTTACGCATCCTGCACTAAATTAAACATCCATTCACCACCTGAGTAAGCTATGAATTTGAATATTGCACTGTTGAGCTTCATTCTTACTTTTTGTATCAGTCCCAGTTGGGCAGAGGTCACCCCCACATTGAACAGCGACGCGATTAAAGCCACCTTTGGCAGCTACGGTGTAACTATTCTGAATCAGACAGAGTCGACGCGCGTCGCCAATTTACACAGCACTCACAGCGGCAGAGAAATTTGTCGGACACTGGCGGTGACTGAGTTCGTGTTGCCAATGGACCCTAAACTGAGCCTTGAGCACGAAAAAATTCGCGCAGGCGGCAGCATCGGTGCGACGCTCAGAGACGCAGGTTTCAGCATCAACAAAAAGCTATTAATTAAGACGGAAATAGTGGCGGGGCCGGCCTTCGGCCAGCTTTCAAACCAAACCGTCGAGCCTGGAACCCCACTGGCCACCCGAGTTTATGCCTTGTTTGCGCAAAGCAGCGAACGGGCGATCCCCTACGCGATCATCGCCGAGGCGTACCATCCCGCGCATCAACCGCCAGTTCATGAAGAAGTTTCAGATGCACCAGCACTCACGGCGGCTGCAGATCGGGCGCTATCGTCACTGCGCACGGCAATTGATCTTAGCCTTATGAAAAACCCAGCTGCATAACGAAGGTTAAGGGGATGCCAAACTGCTGTGCCCGCTGCGCCGCAGCGGTGCGCTCATCACCCGACAACGTAGCCACCCACAAATTTGCGGATCGTGCGCCAGATCGACAATAGGCCAGCGTTTTCACCTCCCCGCTCATGGCGTCCTCCATTGCGGCAAGATCGTCGCCTGGGAACGACATCGCCGTCACAGGGTATCGAACAAGCGTGATACCTGCCGCACCACAGGCCGCTTCAATCGTGTCCATAGAAGGCTGGTTCATCTCTTCGTTATCAGGTCGGTTACAAATCAGCACTTGGTAGCCTTGTCGCGCAAACTCTGCGACATCGCTCGGCTGAATTTGCCCGGCGACGGCAAAGGTATCGGTAAGTTCGGCAACTGGGGTCACGCGCGGCTCCTTTGAATTACTGTGGGTCGATGATATCGAAATTATCGCGCAGTACCTGAATAATTTCTGTTCTTGGGTCGTCCGAGACGTCAAGCTTTTCGCCCATGATGCGCTCAGCCACGCCAACATACGTCTTTGAGACGTCGAGCATCATCTGGGTGGGAAGCACGGTATTGCGTGCAAACGCTAGGCGCTCGTCCATGCGACTTTTGTTCAGTAAAACGTCAGGGTCGGCTGCAAAGTTCAACAGCGCCTGTCTAAACCCTTCTTTACTGTTTTCAACAACGTCGCCTCTGGCAAAAGCGTCACCATCCCAAATACGTGACGAGTCCGGGGTGCCCACTTCATCCATGTAAATAAGCTCTTCAGTGCCGTCTCGGTTTTGTGCGTAACCAAACTCGAATTTTGTATCCACAAATATTTGGTTAACACCCGCAAGCGCGGTCTCGATCAACGAAAACCCAGACGCCAGCAAGCGCGCATAGTGCTCCACGTCCTCCTGCTCGCGAAACTTAAACGCCGCCCAATGGGTCTTGAGAATGGCCTGACTCACGTTGACATCATCGACTTCAGGGACGCCTGGAATACCGGACATCACCCCTTTGGTCGACGGTGTGATGAGTAATGAGTCCAACCGTTGATCACGAACCAGCCCGTCAGGCAGACGAACACCACAGAAACGCCGGTCGCCTTGCTCATAGGCTCGCCACATCGAGCCGGTAATGTATTGGCGTGCGATCGCCTCAATCATGACGGGCTTCGCGCGCTGTACAATCCAAACCAGAGGATGTGGCGTTTCCAAAATATGGCTACGGGCCAGACCCGCTTTTTTGAACGCCTCAAACCAGTGTCCGGAAATGGCGTTGAGCGCAGCGCCCTTGCCCGGAACACCATCAAGCCCGCCCTCTGCACGCCACATACACTCAAAGGCGGATAAACGATCACTAATGACCATGACCGCAAGTTCCGCAGTCTCAGGAATGGGGTACTGACGCTCTCGAATCAGTCGCCGATTGTCGGCCTCGCTGAGCCAGTAAACAGCCCGCACCTTCCCCGAGTGGACCGGCTCAAACGTTCGGATGGGAAGGTCATCATTAACGGCGAGAACGCGCACAGGCTGCCTGATTCATTCATTAGTAAAAAAACAAATTGTCCGACATATAGAAGTGTTTGACCAGCAGGCGCAGGGCGCTATGCTTCGGTCTGAAAAAATTAAGCAATTCTGTTAGCGACGTCATGAGGATCATCGCCATGTTGTTAAGGCACGCCCTACTTTTGTTCCCTGTCATTATTACGAGTGCAGCGTTTGCCGCCGACACCGCGCAGACGCCCCTAGAAACGGTCATTGTTACGGCCACGCGTCAGGCGACCGATGGGGCGAGCCTTGGGCAAGCCTGGGTAGACCTTGATGCCGACGCTGTGGAGGCAGTCGATGCACAACACAGCAACCAACTCTTTAACCGAGTATCGGGTGCTTGGGTCAGTCGAGGCAACGGTCAGGAGTCACTGATCTCGCTGCGCTCACCTGTTTTGACCGGTGCCGGTGCCTGCGGTGCGTTTTTTACTGCAGAGGACGGCATCAACCTCAGAGCGCCCGGGTTCTGCAACGTCAATCAGCTCTTTGACGCCAACCTTCTTCAGGCGGGCGGCGTGGAAGTCGTGAAGGGACCGGCAAACGCAGTCTACGGCTCCAATGCCATGCACGGCGTGGTGAATGTGCTGACAAAAAGCGCGGCGCAGACCGCCCAATCGGTTGGCTTTCAAGTCGGCAGTCGTGACTTCGCGCGAACGCGACTGTCGCTCAAGACCGGCGGACTGGCGTTAAATGCACACGGAACCTCCTACGGCGGCTATCAGGCGTCCTCGGGCTATGATCAGCAAAAAGCATCGCTCCGATTTGACGGCACTCAGGGTGACTGGTCAATTACCGGTGTAATCTCCGCGTCTAACCTAAACCAAGACACCGCTGGGTATATACAAGACGGCAAAGGCGCCTACAAAAGCGACACAGCGCGACGCGTTAACCGAAACCCTGACGCTTACAGAGACGCCAGTTCAATGCGTGCACACCTCAAGCTTGAACGTGACCTGGGGCAACACACGCTTCGCATTACCCCTTACCTGCGCAGTAATGAAATGGAGTTTTTACAGCACTATTTACCGTGGCAGTCCCGTGAGATGAACGAACACAGCAGTGTTGGCGTGCAAGCCAGTCTGCGTGGAGACCGGACTTGGGGCGGTTACGTGACCGGTATCGATATTGATACCACTGACGGAAAACTCAAAGAAGATCAGGCAGAGGGCTTCAGCCCCAATCAGCCTGCGGGTATTCACTACGACTATCGCGTCGATGCTAAAAACGTTGCGGTCTTTGCACAGGTAGACATTAACCTTGCTGACCAACTGTCCCTTCAAGCGGGTCTGAGGTCTGAGCGCACCGATTATGACTATGTGACAAAGGCTACGGCGGGATCAGTCTGTGCACCCGAAGCCAGCAACTGTCGTTTCTTCCGTCCAGACAACCGATCGGATGACTTCTCTGACCTCTCGTCAAATCTAGCATTGGTGTGGTCCGCCGGAGCCCATCACTACTACTTGAGAACCGCAATGGGCTTTAGAGCGCCACAGGCCACCGAGTTGTATCGCCTGCAATCGGGACAGCGTGTCGCTGACATTGATTCCGAAGAGGCCCAGTCTGTCGACATTGGCTGGCGTTACAGTACGCCAACATTTTCAAGCGACCTCTCGGTTTACACCATCAGCAAAGACAATGTCATATTCCAAGATCGAAATCGCCAAAACGTGAGCGGTGCGAGCACGGCGCATCAAGGCATCGATATCGACCTGCGATGGTCACTGAGTGACAGTCTAAACGCAACGCTCAACGCCTCGATTGCAGACCACAGCTACGACAGCGATATTACGCTGCTGGGAAGCAGCGGCTCGATTAAGGGCAACACAATTGACACGGCGCCACGACATTTTGGTAGCGCTCGGCTCACAAAGTCGCTCTCGGTCTATGATCGTCAAGCGACAATCGAAGTTGAGGCTACATGGGTGGATAAGTATTATCTCGACCCCAACAATCAACACGAATACCCAGGGCACGAGCTCGTCAATCTTCGCGGAAGCTGGGATGCTGCAGATCGCCTAAGAGCCACATTAACCCTCACGAACCTCTTAGATACCGGTTACGCAGAACGTGCTGACTTCGGCTTTGGTAACTACCGGTACTTTGTGGGCGAACCGCGCAGCGCTGTGTTGGGCGTATACTTCACGTTCTAAACACTGTGAGAACGTGACATGAATCAATATGGACCGGCGATTGTTTTGGGGTGCCTCATTGGCGCCGCGATACTACTCGATGACGTCATCACCCCAAGCGTGCCAACCCGCCTTATGAGTATTGAGGCTGGTGAAGTGAGCGCCCTGCACACCGAGCCACACGCGAAAATGTTAATTCAAAAAAGTAAGGCGAACGCAGGGGCTGCGAGCAAAGATATTGAGTTTGTCGTTGTCACTGACCAAGCCCCAGTGGCTGAAGACGGTCTCGTTGCAGTCACCGTTGATGGCCTGGCAACGGCGAAGATCGCCGACGCGGTCAGAGCCTTCGTCGATAAAGCCCGTGAAGACGGCACCCCGCTCTCTCCCGATGCAGTAAAGGCCGCTGTTATGGCCTCATTGACTGACGCAGAGGCAAACAGCGCCATTGAGATCAATATCGAAGTCGAACAGGCGCCTCGTCCTTAGGAAAAAGAGCGCAGTCCTACGGCGGTTCTCACTTTTTCAAGGAGGGCTTGGCTTTCGGGTCGCACTTTTGCTGCGCCCTCACGAAGAATCATCTCGAGTTCGGCTGGATTGGCCATGAGTCGGTCGTACTCAGCACGGGCCGGTGCGATTTCGTCATTAACGCGTTCAAATAGCCGTTTCTTGGCATCGCCCCAACCCAGCCCTGCCTCAAATGCGCTGCGCATTTCGAGTCGCTCAGCGTCACTGGCAAACGCGCACCAAATTTGAAACACCGCCGATGTGTCAGGATCCTTGGGCTCGCCCGGCTCCAACACATTGGTCTTAATTTTATTAATGGCCTTCTGAAGCTGTTTGGGCGTCCCAAACAGTGGAATCGTATTGCCGTAGCTTTTACTCATCTTACGACCGTCGAGTCCCTGCAAGACAGCACCCTCGTCGTCGACCACCGCTTTAGGCAAGACAAACGTCTCACCGTAATGATGGTTAAAGCGCGCGGCAATATCTCGCGCCATTTCCACGTGCTGAATTTGGTCACGACCCACAGGCACATCGTTGGCATTAAAAATGAGAATGTCAGCCGCCATGAGTATTGGATAAGAAAAAAGACCCATGGTGATGGCGTAGTCAGGATCCTCACCCGCCTCTTCATTCGCCTGCACCGCACCCTTGTAGGCGTGGGCTCTGTTCATCAAGCCTTTGGCCGCGTTGCAGGTCAAGATCCAAGACAGCTCAGTAATCTCCGGGATATCTGACTGCCGGTAAAAGTGAGTCGCACTTGGGTCAAGACCAAGCGCTAGCCAGGTCGCGGCTATTTCACGACTCGACTGCGCCACGAGATCCGGGTTCTGCGACTTAATGAGTGCGTGGTAATCGGCCATAAAAAGATACGCATCAACCTCGTGCTTCTTGGACGATTCGATCGCGGGGCGGATCGCACCCACGTAATTCCCAAGATGCGGCGTGCCGGTCGTTGTAATGCCCGTGAGGACACGATGCCTAGCCATATCTAAACTCCCAAGTCACGCGACACGATTGTAAAAAGCAGTCAGCAGACCCACCAGCTTTGCCGGATCTTCGACAGACGCAAGTTCTCGGATCGAATGCATGCCCAAGGTGGGTACACCAATATCGGTTGCCGGAATGCCCGTTAAAGTTGCCGTGATGGGTCCAATGGTGCTCCCGCAACCCATGTCCGCTCTCACCACAAAGGCTTGCACATCAATCCCAGCACGCTCCGCCATGAGACGAACCCGCGCAGCGCCCTCACCAGAAGTCGCGTAACGCTGATTTCGATTAATCTTAATCACAGGACCACTGCCAAGCAGTGGCGCGTGCTGTTCGTCATGCTTGGTCGGATAGTTTGGATGAACCGCGTGTGCGTTATCGACGGACAACATCCAGCTTCGCTGACGAAGCGCTCGCCCTTCTGCCGCGTCTGAGACAATCGCATGCAGCACGTCATTGAGCATGGGACCCTGCGCACCCACTACCGATGCGCTACCCACCTCTTCGTGATCATTAGCCACAAAGACGTTCCACTCGGGACGTTGAGCACTGTCAATCAGAGCTTGAAGGCCTGCGTAACAGCTTAATAAGTTATCCAGACGGGCAGAGGCTATGAAGTCATTGTTGAGACCGACGTAGCCTGGGGCCTGCGTGTCATAGAGCGAGAGCTCCCAATCGAGGATTTTGCTGACCTTTAGATCGGGGTATTCAAGTGAAACCTGATCTGCAAGCAAGGCGTGAAGGTCAAAGTCTGGCTGACCAGTCGCCAGCGACACCAATGGCAACATGTCGGTCTGGGGATTCACTGTACGTCCCTTGTTCGCTTCTCGATCTAAGTGGATAGCCAGCGATGGAATGATGGCGATCGCCCGACGAAAATCGATCAACCGAGAGACAAGATGGCCGTCTTCCGTCTCAAAAGAAACTTTTCCCGCCATGGATAAGTCGCGATCAAACCAAGGGTTGAGCAGTGCACCACCGTACACATCGACAGCCACAAGGTGGCAACCAAACCGACTGACCACAGGGTTTGGTTTAACCGACAGGTTTGGACTGTCCGTGTGCGCACCTACGAGCCTTAAGCCATCCTCGAATGTCTCGCCCACGGTAAATGCAATTAAGCTTGAATCGTTGCGCACCATGAAGTGCTTTCCACCCACCGTCAGTGCGTCTGGACTTGAGTCGCTCCACGGGGTAAAGCCCGCTGCCAGAAGGCGCTGTGCCATCGCACCCACCGCGTGGAATGGCGTTGTCGCCTCGGCAAGAAAAGCCAGCAAAGAATCGTTTACGGTTTGTTTATTCATAAAAACACCACAATAGAAAACAGTCCAAGCGACAGCACAACGCGATAGACGACAAAAGGCATCATACCGACTCGCTTCACCAAGCCTACAAAAAAGGCAATCGTCAAGTAGGCACTGATGGCAGAGATAACCATAGCCAAGGCCGTCAGTCCTAAATGACTGGCACTCAAAAATGCGTCGGTTTGGCGAATCAGCATCAGCACCAAGGCCCCAAAGATGACGGGGATCGACAGCAAAAATGAGAAGCGCGCTGCAGTGGCGACGTTGTAACCCAGGAACAATGAGGCAGTGATGGTGATACCTGAACGTGAAGTCCCGGGAATAAGCGCAAGCGCCTGCGCCAGGCCAATGATCACCGCATGATCGATACGGGTAACGGGCTGCTCATCGTCACCCGCAAGACGATATCGATAGGAGAGACCGAGCAATAGACCGAAAAAAAGTGTCGTCGTTGCGATCACAGCGGTGCCGCGCAGGTAACCGTCAATAACCTCTGAAAACAGCAAGCCAGCAACCAGCGCGGGCAATGTTGCAACCGCTAAACATTTCACTTCCTGACGCGAGACGCCGACTGCGTCGCCACGTCCTAGCACGCCATCGACAAAGCCACTTAGCGCCTGTCGGTAGTAAAAGACCACCGCCGCTAAAGTTCCGGCGTGAACGGCGACGTCAAAGGCAAGCCCCTGATCTGGCCACCCAAACAATTGAGAGGGCAAAATGAGGTGCGCTGAGCTCGATACGGGTAAGAACTCCGTCAATCCTTGTATCAACGCGAGTAACACCGCTTGAACGCTATCCATCAGTGCTTATTTCCTTGTTCCGAGAGCTTTTTCCAACCGATATCTTGCTGCACGTAGCGCGGCTCGAGCGCCTGAGCGGTAATCAGCTGCTCGGGGGCTGGGTTGTCAATATAGCTCAGCGCACATTGTGAAGGCCGAGGCCGTGCGGCGCTGTCGGAGCCGCTATGCGCAAACACCGCATGGCACTGAACAACCGCATCAGACGCGTCACCTGCAATAACGACATCGTCTGCGACCCAGTCTGCTAAAGCGTCACCCATCGGGCTCCTAATATCCTTTACTGTTGAGATAGTAGGCTCTGTGAGCAATCGAATGCCGCCGGGCACCCTCTCCGACCAGGACCAGTACACCTGACCGATTTGAGCATCAATGGTGCTGAGAATCCGATCGCCGACTTTTGCCGGGACCGACCGCGCTTGAGCCTCTAACGAACAAAATGGGTACACAGGAAGATCCAGCGACCATCCCAGTCCTTGAGCGACACCCACCGCAACGCGGATTCCCGTAAATGAACCAGGACCTACGCCACAAGCAATCATCGACACTGCGCTCGACAGCGAACGTCCCTCGAGTAACTCATCGATCATGCTGAGAATGTGTTGATTGTGCGCGCGCGGAAGATCGCGCTGAATTTCTTTGATCTCGCTGTCATTCACCAGAGCGACCGAACAGAGGTTAGTCGCGGTATCGAGGGCTAAAATGGCAGGCGTTGTGTCTGATGGGCTCATGGCGCGCAATGATCGCATAATGAGGCAAAAGACGCAGTGGAAAGTGACGCCCTTTTAGGCCCCCGTGACGTGCAATGCGGCAAAACCGAGGTGAGCCACCACGACACCGAGCGTCAACCGCACTCTCAAGGCGCGATACCAGGGCTCTAAAGTGGAAATTCGACCCTCGTACCACGCCAGAGCACCATACCCGATCATCAAAAAGACAGCGGCCATCATCGTTTGGGCGGTCAAAATTGAAGCCACACCAAACAGCACCAAACCGTTACTAATGATCAGGGTGCTCAGGGCCGAAGGGCTCTGCACTTGTTGTTCCTGCCCCCAAAGTGCACCGGCCAAAAAACAAAAAATGGCAAGCGAGTAAATGACGAAGCCTTGTATTGAGAGTGAGCGCGGCCAATCTTCCAGCGTCGCGAAACCAAAGCAAAATCCAAAGAAGGGCAACAAGCCCGCATAACCTAGTAGCTGGGTCATTAAGCGGCTGGACATTCAACCTGCTCCTCCGGGTGCCGAATAATCGTCAGCAAGATACCACCGACCGGCACACCAAACTTTTTGAGCGAAGACTCATTGATCAACACGTTTTCGCTGACAAGGTACATTCGGTCATCGACCGCGAGATCGATGGTGCCGTCTGATAACTGAACCGTGAGCACGTAGTCTAAAAACATCGCGTTACCCGACACTTGAGCGGTCCCCACACCACGAACATCGCCCGCGGTCGCTGAGTAGGACCCATCGCTATTTTCGCTCAACGTCCAAATACGTGTTTGTAACTCTCCGTCGTCAAACACGAATCGCTCGTCCAGCATTCCTACACCCTCACTCCAACAGGCGGTAATCTCAGCGACGAACGAGCGACTGGCAAAACCGGCGTAATTTTTAACGACACCGTGTGCCGTAAGAGCGCCTCGAAAAAACGTCTCCGGCTCAAAACCAGGCGTGCGCTTTTGATACTCTTCCACGGAAACACCCGCACAGGCGGTCAAGAGCACGGTTAAGAATAAGACTCGGGGCAATCGCATACGCATCTCCAGACGACAGGCAAAAAAAACCCCGGCCAAAATGGCCGGGGAATCATAAAACCATCTGGGGGAAGATGGTTTGGAACCTAAGCAGGTGCGATAATTACGACCCCGTTAAAGGGGTGGATCACCGTTTAACGCTCGTGTCCACAGAAACCAGGACAAAAAAAGGACAGCCCGAGGGCTGCCCTGAGTATCCCGCATTGAGTGTGGGTCTATAACGACCCCGAAATGGTCCAGCCTGCCCACCAGAGATCGGACTGATCGGGGTTGACTGCACCGGCAAAGTCAGTCGAATCAAGGTATTCCACGTCAGCCACTGACTCTGGAAGAGACCCGTTAATTGCAGTCCAATCCAATGCATCAAGACCCGACGCCTCAGCCGAGAGAGACTCGTAGAACTGCCCAAGATTACCCTCAGCTGCAACCGCATTAATGATTCCCGCAGAAGCGTCAAAATCGGCCTGAACGAGTAAGCCTTGCGCATCGCTCGCGTTGGCACAATCGTAAACCCAGTTGTTCAAGTAGAGCGCATTACCGACTTCGCCTTGCGAATCGCCGCCCTCGATCGAGGCACAATGCGTAAAGGTGGTCGCACTATCACTCGCGACGGTCACGACAACATTGTGGAAGAAGCCCGCTGAGCCTTTCTTGAACCGCATGACATATGCAGCATCGTCCGCTTTCTTACTCGCGACAATTGTCAGATTTGCAACAGTTGGCTTAGACAAGGGCTCTGCAGCACCCTGCGTGTCCATCTCGAAGGCCTCACCGCCGCCTGCATTTGACTGCTTAACGATGATGTACTGTAGGTTACCTTGATAGCCCTCATCCCAGTCAATAGAGTCATCTAAGTTGTTTGTGAAGACACCGTATTTGACGTTGACATCACCGCCGTAAAACTCAATGCCATCGTCCGAGTTACCCTCAACTTGGATGTATTCTATGGTAGTACCAGATCCGACGCCGACGAGCGAGATACCGTTGATCTCATTATCAGGTGCAAATTCATAACCGCCCTCTGCTACAACGACGTACTTAAGAGCACCACTGCTGTCATCGCGAACAAATCCACCAGCCTTGCCTGATTCGCCTTCCGAATCGACGTTACAGACCTCAGCACCGGCACAGGTGTTGTGAAGACCGTAACCGTGAATGATCAAACCGCCCCATTCACCCGCACCCTCGTAACCTTCATCATCCGAAGAGAAGATGATCGGCGCAGTCGCCGTACCTTCTGCCATAATCTTTGAACCTCGGGTAATCACCAGATTGGCAAACGTTCCTGTCTTTCCGTAGACCTTTACACCCGGTTCAATCGTCAATGTGACAGTTTGAACGTCAGAGCCGCTCTCCAACTTACCATCGGCACGAATATTCCCGTTGCCGTTGCCGACGGTCACGCGACCTTCCATAAGATAGTCGACGCCACCGTTTAGCGTCATGTCAGCACCAATGGTTGCCGGTAAAACACAGACGCCAGCAGAGTTGGCGGGTGCACCAGTGGGGCACGTCGCCTCGGGAGCTGAAGGCGCAGAACCCAGTGAGCCCTCGATTGTCCAACCGGCCCACCAAGGAAGGGTCGATGACAAGGGATTAACCGCACCAATGTAACGAGTAGCGTCGAGGAAGTCCTCATCCGCAACAGAGTCTGGATACGCGGCGTTAATCGCGGCCCAATCCAATGCCTCGTCGGTGACCGCGGCTGCGGCTTGTGCTGCAAAATTGTTATCAAGGTCGGGGTTCCCTGGAGTACCCGAGAGGCCACCTACGCTCGCCAGTGAACCGTTATCACCCGAGGCGTTAGCGCAGTCGTACAACCAGTTGTTGAACACCAGTGCCGATCCAATAAGCGCCTCGGAATCGCCCCCCTCGACGGCCGCACACGTATCAAACGTGGTTAGGCTGTCTTCGGCAGTCGTCACCGCAACGTTGTGGAAAAAGCCACCTGAGCCCTTCTTGAACCGCATGACATAGGATGCGTCATCCGCTTTCTTGCTCGCCACAATAGTGAGGTTCGCCAATGTCGGCTTGGACAGCGGTTCCGCAGCGCCTTGTGTATCCATTTCGAAGGCTTCGCCACCGCCTGCGTTCGACTGCTTTACGATGATGTGCTGGAGGTTACCTTGATAGCCTTCGTCCCAGTCAATCGAGTCGTCTAGGTTGTTAGTGAACACACCGTACTTGAGATTCACGTCACCCCCGTAGAACTCGATCCCATCATCGGAGTTACCTTCTACCTGGATGTACTCCATCGTCGTACCCGAGCCAACAGCCACGAGAGAGATACCGTTGATCTCGTTATCCGGTGCGAATTCGTATCCACCCTCGGCGACCACGACGTATTGCAAAACCCCACTGTTGTCGTCACGAACGAAACCACCGGCTTTACCCGACTCACCTTCTGAGTCGACGTTACAGACGTCAGCACCCGCGCAGGTGTTGTGAAGCCCATAACCGTGAATAATCAAGCCGCCCCATTCGCCAGCGCCTTCGTAACCCGCATCATCGGACGACATGATAATGGGCGCTTCTGCTGTACCCATTGCCATAATTTTAGATCCACGCGTAACGAGCAGATTGGCAAAGGTACCGGTCTTACCGTAGATCTTAGTTCCAGCAGGAATCGTCAATGTCGCACTCTGAACAGTAGCACCGCCTTCGAGAGTTCCATCTGCGAGAATGTTTCCGTTGCCGTTACCGACGGTGACACGACCTTCCATTAGGTAGTCAAAGCTGGCATCCAGTGTCAGATCTGAGGATATCGCACTCGGAAGAACGCACATCCCACCCGCACTCTCAGTCGTACCGTCAGGGCACTCAGCATCTGGCTCGGGGGCTGGTGCTGGTGCCGGTGCTGGGCTATTGGACGTATCTCCAATGTTTGTCGGCGCGTCAATAACTATTGTCGCCTCGTCACCCTCACTGCAACCGCTGAGGCCAACCAGGGCCCCCGAAGCTAAGAGAGTCATTACTAGCTGTTTGTTCATCGACATTTTCTCCCTAGTGGTAAATGAATTTTGCTGGTTCGCTCGTGTTTCACTTTAAAAATCCCAGTTAAAAGAAACTGAGAACTTCGTACCCTTTTCATAGAGCTGATATGGCTGTCCACCCTGGGTGTACTCCACCTCCGCGTTGAGTAAATTATCGATCTTGGCCTTGAACGTCATCGCATCAGAGATGTCGATTTTGTAAACGATATTGGCCTCAAGACGCGGCTCAAAAATAATGTCCGGGGCGCCGAACAAGCCCACATCCGCGATAGATTTGCCACTTTGGTTCAACAAGAATGTGAGCTCTTGGCCTGAGGCGACATCGTCGTATCCGATGATTAAGTTTGCCGTGTACTCCGGCTGACCTTGGAGCGCACGAACCTTCCCCGATGAGAGCGACACCTCCGACTCAATTAAGGAAATGTTGAAACTGGTAAAAACAGTTTTCGAAAAACCCTCATCAAGAACAAATTCTTTCTTGCCCTCTAGCTCAATGCCAGCGAGTTCCCCACTTTCCGCATTGCGGAATGTTCTTGAGTTACCGGCAGTGCCGGAGGCCAGCTGAACAACTCTCTCAATGGGCTTGTCCATGTCTTTGTAGAAAAGAGCGACAGAGAGATTGTCTTGATCGTTATCGCCGTACCACTCCCAACGAATGTCCGCATTAGTAATGGTCGACACCTCTAAAAACGGATTCCCCAATACGCGGAAGTTAAATTCGTTATCGTAGAACGTAGCATTAGCGGCTTCCTTAAAGTCAGGACGAGCCACCGTTTGTGTCAAGGCAAAACGGAGTTGCTGACTGTCAGCGTAAAACCAGTTCACGCTCAAGCTCGGAAGGAAGCTGTCTTCTCGAATGACTGATTGAACGGGGAGCTGCGCGCCAGACAGTGAAAACGTATCGGTAATCTGCTCGTATTCCTCATAGCGACCGCCGGCCACCACTTGCCAATCAGAGCCAAAGGCGTGGTCGTACATGAGGTAGGCGCTGTTGTAATTTAGCTCCGCTTCGTAACTGTCAGATGCAAGCGTCTTGTCCTGAAATACAAAGCCCGTATTTCGGCTATTTGTGATACCGCCTTCAGGGGGTTCGACGCTGCCGTCTGGGGATACCGATGGGGTGCAGTCGACTGTACCGGGTCCCTCACCGCAGACGTATATCACTTCCGATACGAGCAAATTGTCAGTGAAAAGCAACTCAGATCGGGCTTGATTGATATTGAACCCGTAACTTTCGCTGTCAGAGTCCCTGTCGCGAACGATTGCCGAGGCGCCGAAGCGGACGTTTGAAAAATGATAACCGTCGTCCATGGCGTCAATGGTTATGTCAAATGACACGTCGACGTTGGTATCAAGCAGATCGTCGTAACGACGGACGATCGAACCCGGCTCTATAAAGAAATTTCTCAACTCAACATCTTGTTGGTCGTTCGTCGCGCCGAAATTGAATTCACTGCGGAATGCGTCGATGTCAGTCGCGTTAACAGAATCCCTAGATGACGCCATGACGAAATCACGGCGATCAGGCGCGTAGCGGTAGGCGCTACTCGCGGTGACCTGCCATTCGGCAAAAATACTGCCATCAGTATTTAGAAAATGAGACCCGGCAAGCTGTGTTGACGCAAATGTCCGCTCTACCCATTGGATACTCTGAAGATATAAGGCTTCAAATTCGTCTCCGCCCTGTCCGGCTGAGCGTTCCACCTGAGCGCTTGTGTCGCGCGATAGCAGGGTGTTCCACTCGTACGTACTGTCACCGATATTGAGCCCTAAAGAGAGCAGTCCGCTTATTTCGATGTCATTTGACGCCTGCTCGTACCGCAGATCGTCCTGGCGTTCGCCCGTTGGCGTGTAGCTGTAACGCCGCCCCTTGCCTCGCTGACTCCACTCATTGGAGTAGTTTGCCGCCGCGTAAAACCCAATTTCTGCGTCGCCGATGTAATACAAATCACCATACTCGAGACCGACGCTGGTATTCGGTTGTGCGTTCGCGGTGTCGACATCAAAGCCGTCTTTTATGAGAGTGGCGCCCGCTCTCCTGAGCTCACCCTCGATTGCCGCGTTGATCTCGTAACTGTTCCCGTCAACGTCGCTTACAGTGCCAACCCCAAGGGCTTGTGAGATGCCGAATACACCCACGTCACGCTCGCGCGCGCCATCATCCCAACCGATGACATCAAAGTTGCCACTCAGTGGATCTGTCGCAACTTGTTCTGTGGTCATACCGCCCAAGAACCCCGCCCCAAATGACAAGCCCCGTACAGGCTCATCTGGAAAGGTCTTTGTATTGATCACAAGGTTTCCGCCTGTGGATTCGCCGGGCATGTAGGGAAGGAACGTTTTCTTGATATCGAGTTGATTCACAAAACTCGAAGGGAATAGATCTAAGGGAACGGTTCTCTTCGACGGATTTGTCGAAGGCATCGTAGAGTTGTTTAGCGTCGCAGCAACATATCTTCCGCCCAAGCCTCTGATAAATATGTACTTACTGTCTTGGACTGAGATGCCCGGGACTCGAATAACCGAGGAAGCCACGTCAGAATCTGAATAACGGGAGAGCAGCTCAACACCAATGGTATCGACAACACCGGCTGTGTCGCGCTCACTGAGCTCGAAGCCTGATGGGTCAAAGGTTCCCATGACGAAAACTTCTTCTAACTCCAAAGTTGGCATCTCGACTTGGATCTGCTGACTTTCCAATTTGAGGGTCACCGATCGCACGATTCCGCCTACGGATCGCACAGATCTCTGTACCCCTTCGGCCGAGACCCTATAGCTGCCACGCGGCAGCTCTTTTTCGATGATGCCATTGGCATCCGTTGTGCCGATTCCATTCCCTGAGAAATTAACGATCACGCCTACCTCAGGCGATCCGCCCCTCAACACCCGCACTGCAATCGTTCCAGTCTGAGCGCCTAGTCGCTCACTCACAGACTCCGTAACGCTGTGCAGATCCACGCGACTAGCACCCGTACTCAGGTCAATAATGACGTCCGCCAACTGACCCGCATTTGATGCAAAACGTGATACTCCTACGTCACCGTTTAGGTTCTTTGCCAGCACAACGTGCGCGCCAGAATCCAGCCCCCCACGGATAGAGCCATCGCCGCGTGTTGTGCCGAGGGTTTCGCCGTCTACCACTACGCTGGCATTTGCTACTGGGACGCCATTATCAAAAACGTAAACAATCAGCTCGTCGCTTGCCGAAACTAAGCTGCTAAAAAGTAAAAAGCCGACGGATATACAAATGGAACGCACGGTGCAAGCAAATTTCATCATGGCCTCATTGGCGTCTAAGACAGCGTTAACCGCTGCGGAGTCAAACTTGGAACGCACTGTAGAATCTGCAAATGACAGAATCCCTTCCAAAAAGTTACAAACTCGTGACATGGATAAAACCCGTGACTGAAAACCAATAGCGCGGACGATGACGTCGGTTTCATGCGGCTCTTACGCGATGAGTGACATAAAAAATTCATAAAAAAACCGAGTGCGATCTGTGCCGCGGTCCTTACACCTGACACGATGGGTCATCGCCAACGTCACCCTCCTCCGCTATGCTCTGGAACGTCAACGAGATACCCCCGCTCTTAACCCTGGGCAATGCAGATGTTGGATTTCCGGCACATTTTAGAAGACTATTACCCAGAGTTCGTGAGGCATCGACGGCGCACCGCTAACGCTATTGGCCGTGTGCTGAATGCGCTGTTTTTGCAAAAACGCTTCAAGCAGTTCGATCAGAAATATTCGGGTCTTGAAGGCTTTGACTTCGTCTCAGCGGTACTCACGTTTTTTGACTTCAGTATTCGTCTGCCCGAATCTCAGAAGGCTCGGATCCCTGCAACGGGGCGGCTTGTTATCGCGTCGAACCACCCCATTGGGTCACTCGATGGCATTGCATTACTCGATCTGGTGCGACAGGTTCGTACCGATGTGCGCGTGGTGGCCAACGGCATGCTGATGCAGCTAAAGCCGCTGCATTCACTCCTTCTCCCAGTCAACAACATGAGCGGTTCTACGACGCGGCGCGACCTGCTGGCCATTAGGAAACACCTCGAAAGTGACGGTGCGTTGATTATTTTCCCAGCGGGCGAAGTGTCGCGACTCGGACTCAAGGGGGTTCGTGATGGGGTCTGGAATAACGGTTTTGTGAGACTGGCTTCAGCGACAAAAGCCCCCATCCTTCCGGTTTTTGTGGCCGGTAGTAACTCCGCTTTTTTTTACGGTCTCAGTGCGTTGCTCAAGCCCTTGTCAACCGCATGGCTGATCCGCGAAATGTTTAAACAACAACACAAGACGGTCGATGTGCACATTGGTCGTCCCATTTCCTACACCACTTACTCAGCCAATGGGTTTTCTACTACCACGCTGGCGGCGATGTTTAAAACTCACGTTTATCAACTCGCGAGCTCGACCAAACCGGTATTCGAGTCGATCGACAGTGTGGCTCAACCGGAGTTACGGTCGGTCTTGATCGAAGAGCTTGCGCACTGCGATCACTTAGGCTCAACGCCTGACGGGAAACAGATTTACCTCACCACTATGGCGCAATCGCCGTGCATCATGCGGGAGATCGGCGTACTGCGAGAGATTACATTTCGCTTAGCCGGCGAGGGATCGGGGCTCGCGCGCGACATTGACCAGTTTGATCAAGACTATTACCAACTCCTCCTCTGGGATGACGCGGAACGCGAGATTGTCGGTGCTTATCGTCTTGGGGACGCCGCTGAACTGATCGACAAACGCGGCATCAATGGCCTGTACACCAGTTCTCTCTTTGAATTCGACACGCAGATGGATCGCTTTTTCCGACACGGTTTGGAACTGGGAAGAAGTTTTGTGCAGCCCAAGTATCAAAGTCGATACGCACTCGACTATCTGTGGTCTGGTATTGGCGCTTTCGTAAAGCAAAGACCTCGAATACGCTATCTGTTCGGCTCTGCGTCAATATCTAGGTTTTATAAACAGGCCTCGATTGAGCGCATTGCCTATTACTACGGCACACATTTTAATCACATTGACGTGGGTGTTACGCCGAAGACCCCATTACTCATTGCGGATAAAGCCCGCACTGCCCTCGCATCTGAATTCGCAGGCCGAGACGCGGAGGAGAATTTTAAGACCTTACGTGACGCACTCGCTATCGACGGTGATCCTGTGCCGGTGCTGTACAAGCATTACGCTGGCGCCACACGTCCGGACGGCGTGACCTTCACCGCGTTTAACATTGATCCCGATTTTAACGATTGTGTCGACGGATTCGTCATTGCTGATCTCACAAAACTAAAGCCAAAGAAAAAGAACCGATACCTCGGAACCGACTGGACGCCACTCCCGCTTTAGCGCAGCGGGCCACAAAGTCATGCAGCAACGACACACGAGTGGTCAGGCAATGTCCGACCCCATCGGGCCATAATCGGCGCATTTTTCTCGCTTAATTTTCGTAAGACACGATGTTTGTCGACGCGACCGCCGAATTTACCCGATAATCACCAACATTTGGTATTGAGTGAAACTAAGAAGGCTTGAGTTTGTCTCAACAGAGCCCCATGTAATGGGGTGAAATCGCTTTAGGTAACCGACACATGAATCACACCGCAATCACGGGTCTCGAAAACTGGCTGAGCCAGCAAATCATTGGTCAGACCGACCTTGTTCGCAAACTATTGATCGCCGTACTTGCCGATGGGCACCTTTTGGTCGAGGGTGCGCCTGGACTGGCAAAAACGCGCGCCATCAAGATGATGGCCGAAGGTGTTGAAGGCGACTTTCACCGCGTGCAGTTCACCCCCGACCTCCTCCCAGGTGACGTGACAGGCACTGACGTCTTCCGACCGCAGCTGGGAACATTTGAGTTCCAAGCAGGACCCATATTTCATAACTTAGTACTGGCGGATGAAATTAACCGCGCACCCGCGAAAGTGCAGTCCGCGTTGCTGGAAGCGATGGCCGAACGCCAGGTCAGTGTCGGGGCGACGACCTATCCGCTGCCCGCTTTGTTTTTAGTCATGGCAACCCAGAACCCCATTGAACAAGAAGGCACCTACCCACTTCCAGAAGCGCAATTAGACCGTTTTTTAATGCACGTACGAGTCGACTACCCCAACTCTGAGGCTGAGCGTGAGATTCTTAAATTAGCGCGGCGAGAGGCCTCATCGGGTGAAGCTGTCGATCAACCTGAAGTCTCAGAAGCTGTTATTTTTGCAGCGCGAGAGGAAGTACTCAAACTGCATATGTCGGACGCCGTTGAGGAATACATCGTTCAACTCATCATGGCCACACGCCAACCGGAGGCCTATGACAAAGAACTGGCCAGCTGGATTGAATACGGCGCCTCACCGCGAGCCACGATTGGACTGGACCGGTGTGCTCGCGCGCACGCTTGGCTACTCGGAAGGGACTTCGTAAGTCCTGACGACGTAAAGGCTATGGCCTATGACGTCCTTAGACACCGTTTAGTGGTTAGTTATGACGGAGAAATTGCCGGTGTAACCGCCGACGATGTGATCGATAGACTCCTGGATCTAGTCCCCGTCGCCTAGGCCACAGACCATGACGAACTTCTTACCTAAAGGTCACAGAATTCTCGCTGAGCGGCTGATTGAAGGGCGCCACATTGCCCAGCAAATTAATATTAATGCGCAGTCAAAAGCACTCGCTCTTCTGGCGGGGCGTCGACGCGTTCGTCAACGGGGGCGCGGTGTCGACTTCGAAGAAGTGCGGCTTTACGCGGCAGGTGACGACGTGCGCACGATTGATTGGCGTGTGACGGCGCGATCTGGAGAACCCCACACCAAACTTTTTCAAGAAGATCGTGAACAACCGATTGTTTTGTTGGTCGACCTCAGATCCCCCATGTGGTTTGGATCCAAAAACTGTTTCAAGTCTGTACTCGCGTCCCACATAGCATCTGTTCTCGCCTGGGCAGGACTTGATGCGGGCGAGCGCGTCGGCGGAATCGCCATGACCAACAGCGGTTTATTCGAGATAAAGCCGCAACGCTCTAAACGCAGTGTGTTGAGGCTTTTACGGCTATTCGAATCCGCTTTGGGGCCCGATAACGATGACTTACCGGAGGACCTGAGCGCAACAATATGGCCAACGGCGCTCGCGCAACTTAAAAACCTTTCGCGACCCGGCGCGCGGCTCATGATTATCAGTGACTTTAACGATTTCTCTGCAGACGATGGTGTCGAGAAGAGGCTCCGCGATGTCGTCGGACATCGACAAGTCGTGTGCTTTAGAATTACCGATCCATTGGACGCTGAGTTGCCGCCCGCGGGCCGTTATGCACTGTCAGCGAGCAGTGGCCAAGTCAAAATAGATACGTCAAACGCGCGTTTGAGAGAACACTACCAAGCGGACTTTGCGGCCTCACAACAGCAGGTCAGTGAGTACCTCAAGCGTTATCAGGTGCCGGTCGTCACCGTGGACACCAAAGACAACCCCAATGAGTTGCTACAGCGAGTTTTTCCGAAGCGATGAATCCTGAGCAGCTACTAAGCCAACTTCAGCCATTACGCGCCCCTGACCCTGTTGGATTCTGGCCCATGGCACCGGTCTGGTGGCTCTTATTAATCGCAGCTGCCCTCGCGGCCGCCGTCACAGTGGTCTGGTTTGTCAGACGCTACAAGAGGGCCGCCTACCGCCGGGAGGGGCTGGCGTGGCTTCGGGATTTAGAGGCGCGTAATGCGGACGTGCACGCCTTGAGTGCAGCACTTAAGGCCACTGCACTTAAGGTGTATCCACCCGAGACCGTCGCAGGTCTCTCGGGCACCGACTGGCCGCAATTCCTCAGAAGCAGCTGCCCAAAATTTGACAGCACCGCCCTTACAATATTGACTCAAACCCACGCCCCAAACCCAAGCACACCTGACTCAACTGACTGGCAGTACGCGCGGCTTTGGATACAGCGCCACGAGGTGCCCCGTGCTTAACTTTCTCTGGCCATGGGCATTCGCGCTGATGCCACTGCCACTGTTGATGCGGCTCCTCCCTCCGGCGTCGGAGTCACTTGGCGCCGCAATTCGCGCGCCCTTTACCGCGCGCTGGCAGCGACTCGAAGGACAGGGCAAGCTGTCCGCTAACGTTAATTCGGCCCGCATATTCGCGCTCTTTATTGCTTGGACACTCGTTGTGACAGCGATTGCGAGACCCCAGTGGGTGGGAGAGCCCATTGAGCTACCCAATACGGGGAGAGACTTAATGCTGAGTCTGGATTTGTCAGGCAGCATGCAGATTCGCGACATGCAGGTAGGAAATCGCACGATATCGCGCGTCGAAGCGGTGAAGGCGATTGCCTCCGATTTTACGGAGCGACGGGTCGGCGATCGAGTCGGTCTCATTTTGTTTGGATCGAAAGCGTATGTTCAGGCACCACTGACGTTTGATACGACCACGGTCACCCAGTTCATTCGTGAAGCGCAACTGGGATTCGCAGGCGAGGACACCGCCATTGGTGACTCACTCGGACTTGCGATCAAACGGCTCCGAGATCGCCCTGCGGCCTCGCGGGTGTTGATTTTACTCACGGACGGTCAAGACACCGCGAGCAGTGTCGATCCGATGGAGGCCGCTGCACTCGCCGCCCAACAAAGCGTCAAAGTCTATACGATCGGCATCAGTCGCAACCTTGGAACGAATAACGCGCGCGGTGGTGAGGTTGATGAGGCCCTACTTCGTGCCATTGCCGAAGCCACAGGTGGTGAATATTTCAGAGCTCGGGACCCACGAGAACTTCAAGCGATTTACAGCATTATCGATCAGCTTGAACCGGTCGAGCAAGACGCCAGTACCTTTCGACCACGACGAGCACTCAGCTACTGGGCCATGCTGGGTGCGCTTCTCATGGGATCAATGGTGCTTCTGACTGGCGGTATCGTTTCGCGCCTCACAAGCACTCAAGGCGTTACTGCAGGATGATGGCATTGCATTTTATTCGTCCCGAACTGCTCTGGCTGTTACCGGCAGTCCTGCCGTTAATCTTTCTTGCCTGGCGCAAGCAGTCCAGTGGTGGCGATTGGGCGAAGGCCATTGACAGCGAGCTACTGCCGCACTTGGTCGCCTCTGAGGGCAGTTCCGGGAGCCAATTACGGCAGCTCTGGTGGCTCGCGCTCCCCCTACTCGTGTTCGGCGCATCAGGTCCGTCGCTCGAACGCACCGAGTTACCCGTTTTTGAAAAATCTGACGCGCTCATCATCGTTCTCGACCTCAGTCGTTCAATGTGGGCGACAGACACGCAGCCCAGCCGAATCCGCAGAGCACGTCAAAAAGTCATGGACGTGCTGGATCTGCGTTCAGAGGGTGTCACCGGCATGGTCGTTTTCGCAGGCGACGCTCATGTCGTCACACCGCTGACGGACGACACACGAACCATTGAAAACTTATTGAGTGCACTTGCGCCCGACATAATGCCCTTGCAAGGCTCTAACGCCACCGAAGCACTCGGGCTTGCTGCCAGTCTCCTTGAGACATCGGGACTCACCAATGGCAGTGTGCTCCTCATTACCGACGGTCTGCCTAAGCTATCCACGTCACAAGTCAGCGATTTGCTTAAACCCGTGGGCGCCGATCTTAGTATTTTAATCGTCGGGACCGAAACGGGTGCTCCCATTCCTCTCCCCGATGGCGGCTTTTTGAGGGATGAGAGCGATCAAATTGTCATCCCTGCCGTTGATAAACGGATGATTCAGCAAATTGCATCCAATCTCGATGCAAAGAGTGCCAGTGTCTCCGTCGACAGTAGTGATCTTAGGTACTTACTGTCCGGGGCTGAGTCGAGCATGACCAGCGACGATTCGCTTGAGCGAAAGACCGACACCTGGGTTGATTTAGGGTACTGGTTGGCCATGGCTGCGGCGTTACTTTTACTCCCTTTATTCAGGCGGGGGGCGTTAAGCGCGCTCGTTTTCGCAGTTCTCCTCACTGACGCAGACCCCGCCCACGCAAACCCACTAGAGCATTTTTGGTCGACGCCCGACCAACAGGGCGCCAGCGCACTCGCAGATGGCGATCCAGCGCTTGCCGCCACCTTGTTTGAAGCACCCGAATGGCGCGGTACCGCACAGTATGAGGCCGGCAACTTTAAGTCGTCATCAACCGAGTTCGGTAAGCTTGAGTCGACCGACTCGCTGTATAACCGAGGCAATGCCCTCGCGCTGTCAGGGGACCTTAAGGCTGCCGTAGAAAGCTATGATAAATCGCTCGCGTTGTCTCCAGACCGGCAAGATGCGATTACCAACCGAGAGCTGGTGAAGTCGTTACTTGAGCAACAAGAACAAGATCAGCAAGGCAATGATCAAGACAGCGACAGTGACCAATCCGACCAAGACGGGGAATCTCAAGATTCAGAGAGCGAGTCGGCGCAACAAGATCAAGACAGTCAGAGCGATTCTCAAGAAGGCGACTCTGAACCGTCAGACCAACAACCCAGTGATCAAGAATCGCAGCAAAACGGCAACGCTGAGATGGCAGAGGATCTGAGCCCCTCTGATCTTGAAGAGGCGACTCAGGAGCAACTCGCTCGCTTTGACGAAGCCCTCGAGGAGCAGCAAGCACTCGAGCAGTGGCTGCGGCGGGTACCCGATGACCCGGGCGGCCTATTGCGTCGCAAGTTCAGATACCAAACCATCCAACGCCTGAGAAACGGAGAGGAACCTGATGAAGACGTTCGTTGGTAAGCTAGTGCGGGGCTTGACCCTGCTCGTCATTACACTAGTGTGCTCGACGGCTGTTGCCGAAATTCGATCCGATGTCGACCGACGCACGATCAGCATGGGTGAATCGTTGAGATTAACCGTAACAGGCGACGCCAGCGAGCGGCTCGATCAACTGGATCTTGCGGCACTCCAATTTGACTGGGAAATCTTGAGTACCAGCAGTTCAACGAACACCTCGTTTATTAACGGTGCGCGCTCAACGACTCGAACGCTGACGCTAGACCTCTTGCCGGTGCGCGATGGCATTTTATCTATTCCGTCACTAAGCACGGGAGGTAATCGAACGACACCGATCGCCATCACGGTTAATCCACAAGTTGTCAGTGCGGGCGGCGACGACTCCGTGCGATTCGACATCGATATTGACAAGCGTGACGTCTACATTCAGGAACAGCTTATTCTCACTGTGACAATTGAGCAGGCGATTAATCTCGATGGCGCGGAAGTCACGCAACTGGCGATTGATGGTGCGATCGTTGAAGAGCTCACACGTCGCAACTTTCAGCGGCAAATTAACGGACGTTTGTGGCGTGTCACACAGCTCCGGTACGCGATTTACCCTCAACAACGCGGGATGCTTGAGGTCCCGTCGCTCTCGCTCACAGCACGCGAGGTGCTCCCAGGCCGATCGTTATTGGGTGCGCGACTCGGTAAGCGCTTCAAACTCTCTAAAGACGCAATTCAAGTCAACGTCAAACCAGTACCCGAGAACTTTCCTGGCGATGTGTGGTTGCCTGCCGTGTCGCTAGAGCTCAGACAGTCGTGGTCGAAAGCACCTGAGTCAATGGAAGTCGGCGACTCAACAACTCGCACACTGACACTGGCAGGTGAGGGACTTTTAAGCAGTCAACTTCCCTCAATGACCAGCATGAGCGACAACTCACAGAGCGCCGGGATACGTGTTTATCCCGACCAGGAATCCAGCGACCAGATAGAGCGTACGGACGGGTTTTTGGGCCAACGAACCCGCAGTGAGGCGCTGGTTGCCACTGGCGGTGGCTCGTGGACGTTGCCTGAAGTCAGCGTCCCCTGGTGGAATACTGAGACCGACACGCTGCAATTTGCGACATTACCCTCGACCACGATCTCTGTCGGCACACCGGTCATCGAAACACCCGGCGCGCTGGATGTCACTCAGGTCTCGGCCCAACCAACCGCGTCGCCTTATTGGCTCACTGCATTGGCCGCTTCTGGATGGCTGTTGGCGACGGTGCTTTTAGGGGTTATCTGGCGCTCACGAAGGCGAGTTAATACTGAGCCCTCAAAACCTCAAACCGAAGATCGCCTGCGTCCACTGCTCACAGCACTAAAAGCCAGCACAGCGCAACGCGATGCCGCGTTAACCCGCGACCTACTGATGCGGTGGGCGACGGTTCACTTTGGCCAACCGGTGAGAACGTTTCAACAACTCCGATCGCTGTGCAGCGACGCATTGGCGCAAGAAACGTACGTTCTTGAGCGCGCACTCTACGCGTCTGGCGACGATCAATGGACCGACGCAAAAACCTTTTATTCGGCCCTTCGAAGTGAGCCGTCGCCGACATCGCCCGAGTCACCGATGACGGCTCGCCGGCTCTACCCTACCGGCTGAACACAGGCCACTAAGACGCCTAAGACTCGCTCAGTGATCGGCTGACGACTTCGAAGACGTCTTGCGACAAATTGGGCAGTGCGGCGACGGACTCGAGCTCCTGGCGCATTGACGCCTGCCCGTGTGCGTAGCGGCGCCAACGTGTCATCGGACCCAGCATTCTCGCGGCTATTTGCGGGTTTTCGGACTGCAGGTGTCTCACCGCTTCTCCAAGAATACGATATCCACTGCCGTCAAGGGCGTGAAACGCAGTGGGATTGGCACCCGCGAAGGCGCTGATGAGCGATCGAACTTTGTTGGGATTACGCCAATCGAACGCGTGATGGGTGGTGAGCGCCTGCACGTCAGACACTGTCGCGAACCCGGGTCGCGTGGCCTGCATCACGAACCATTGATTAACGACAAGGTTTTCCGACTTCCACTGATCGAAGAAATGCTCAAGCACCTCGGCCCGGTGAATCTCATCACCACTGTGCACAACAAGATGAGCGGCACAGAGTCTGTCTGACAAATTTGTGGCTGAATAATACAGGTCTCTGGCTTTTACTAACCACGCGGAGTCACTATCAACCAACAGTCCGAGGGCAGTATGAAGTAACGACCGCTGTCCAATTTGCTCGGCAGTCGGCGCGTAAGGCAGCGCATTACTGAGGCTTTGCTCGACAATTGCCTCAAGCTGCTCACTCAGGGCAGCGCCAAGCGCTGCTGAAACGCGTAAATGCGCTTCGTGGATTTCATGCACGTTGACCAAGCCGGTCTGTGCCGCGCGATCGGCAATTGAGGCCTCAGTCGGCAAGCTCAAAAGTTTTGCTTTCATGGCGTCTTCAAGATCGCCGGCTAAGACGCGCTTGAGCGCACTAAGGTAGTCCTCGGGCAAGACATCTGACGTTGCATCCATTGCGTCTAGTGCAAGCCGTTGTGATGCATCCCAACGCACAAAGGAATCATCGTCGTAACCCATCAGTACGACGAGGTCGTTCCGGGTCTGAGGCATGTTCAAGCGCACGGGCGCGGAAAAACCACGCAATGCTGAGACGACAGGCTCTGTTGTCAGTCCATCGAAAGACACGGTCTGGGAGGCTTGATCAAGTTCAATAACCCGAGCTGTGTGCCCGTCGCCCAGGTCGATGTGCTCGCCATTGGTCATCAGTGAGACTGCCACCGGAATGTGCAGAGGTGGTTTTTCGTCTTGTCCTGGCGTGGGCGGATTACGTTGTGTGAATGTCAGTTCCAATCGCCCGCGGGCAGAGTCGAATACTTTTTCAACATCGATGACCGGTGTACCCGCCTGTTCATACCACCGTCGGAACTGGGTCAAATCTTTGCCTGAGGCCTCCTGCATGGCATCAACAAAATCATCACAGGTGACCGCCATTCCGTCGAAGCGCTCAAAATACAATCGCGCGCCACGGTAAAACGCGTCATCGCCCAACAGCGTGTTGAGCATCCGAACAACTTCAGCACCTTTTTCATAGACGGTCATCGTGTAAAAGTTAGAGATCTCGATAAACGAGTCGGGTCTGACCGGATGCGCCATGGGGCCTGCGTCCTCAGCAAACTGATGCGTTCGCAAAAAAGACACATCCTCAATACGCTTGACGCCTCGAGAATTCATATCAGCAGAAAACTCAGCGTCTCGGAAAACAGTAAAGCCCTCTTTTAGGCTCAGCTGAAACCAGTCTCTGCAGGTGACACGATTACCCGAGTAGTTGTGGAAATACTCGTGCGCAACAACGCCCTCAACGCGCTGGTAACCCAGATCAGTCGTAATATCAGGGTGTGCCAGCACACAGGAGGTGTTGAAGATATTCAGGCTCTTATTTTCCATCGCCCCCATATTGAAGTCATCAACAGCGACAATATTAAACAGGTCGAGGTCGTACTCGAGACCGTAGCGCTCTTCATCCCAGCGCATCGACGCTTTGAGCGACGCCATTGCATGATCACAGTAGCCTGTGTCTTTGGCCTCAACCCAGATCCGCAGATCCACAGGCTTACCCGACTGCGTTACAAAACGGTCAGCAACTAACTGCAGGTCGCCGGCCACCAGTGCGAACAGATAACTGGGCTTGGGGTGTGGGTCATGCCACACCACCGTGTGGCGGCCATCCTCTAGGTCTGAGCGAGCCACTTCATTGCCGTTGCTTAACAATACGGGACAGACGGTTTTATCCGCTGAGAGGCTCACGGTGAAGGTCGAGAGCACATCGGGTCGATCCAAACCGAAGGTAATCTTTCGATATCCCTCCGCCTCACACTGCGTACAGTACATGGTGCGAGACCGGTATAAACCTTCAAGCGACGTATTGGACTCGGGCTCAATATCGACCACAGCACCAAACTCAAAACGATGGGGCACCGTCTCTAACGTGAGCTTCCCCGCTGCATAGGTAAAGTCAGACTCAGCGATCTGAGCTCCGTTAATACTGATGGACCGAACCGACAGGCCCTCTCCATCAAGCACCAAGGGTCTTGCGTGCTGACCATTTCGCTCAATGGTCAGCTTGCTGACAACACGCGTCGTTCCCTCGTGAATATCAAAGGCGAGATCAACGTCGCTAATCAAAAAGTCTGGAGGCTGATAGCTCTGTCGGTAAATCGTTTTAGGTGTGCCGTCTCGCATTGCTATTCTGTCTCCATTTGGACGTGATACCCGCCGAATTTTCGAATGTTGAGCACGCCAGTGTCGAGTAACAGGTACTGCCCCTTAATCCCCATTAAGCGACCTTCAACACGGGGGTTTTTATCAAAATTATGTGTACTGACTTTCGTGGGGAATTCGAGGACGGGATACTGGATCTCAACCGTCGGCTCAGCCTCTAAAATCTGCAGTGCTTGAAGGCCGAAGCGATCTTGCAGTGCACTGATGTCCTCGGCGCACAAGTCCATAAGCTCCGCGCGTTTGTCTTCTAAAGACACGTCCGCACCATTGCCCTTGAGCATCGTTTGCCACGCTGTCTTATCAGCAACATGCTTTGCTATTGCGGTCTCGAGTAACCCTGAAAGCTGCCGATGCTGCACGCGTGCAATGGGCTGAGCCTGCGTAGCGCCTTGATCCATCCAGCGAGTTGGCACTTGTGAGTGTCGCGTTATGCCGACTTTCACACCCGATGTATTGGCGAGGTAGACCACGTGGTCTACGAAACAGTTTGACTGCGCCCAGTCGGGCTCCCGGCACGTGCCCTCATCGAAGTGGCACTTTTCAGGACTCATAATGCAACTGTCACAGGCCGCAAGACGACGAAAACAAGGGTAACAAAAACCCTGGCTAAAACTCTTTTTGGTCTTCCGGTCGCAGTGAACGCAATTAATGACGCCACCAAACTCAAACGCCACACGGGTTCCTAATAGCGCATTTAAATCAATACGCGCTTCATCGAGCGGCAGCTGATATTTCACACCGCCAGAGAGTTCTGTGACCATCTTGCGTAAATTTCCACTGACTAACATTGACCTACGTCACTCCTCACTGCCATTTAATAGGAACCGGATCGTCACTCAGACTGTCCGCCTTTGATCCCTTATCAATAAACCCTATCCGTTGATCCTCAGGCAGGTGGTGCTGGCCCCATAAGATCACGGCATTCATAGTATCAACACGTTGCGCGTCGGTGATCGGTCGCCCATCGGGCCATTTACCCAACGACAAGGCGTCTACCATGCGGTCATAGACCTCTCGCGGCATCGCCACGATGGCGTCTTCATAACTTTCTGACATACGTTAGTCCTGCTTCCGGGTGATTCCGGCAATGATGGCGCCAGTGATAATACCCACCAATAAACCGCCTAGATGAGCACCATTAGCAATGGATCCAAGACCGACTACTTTGAGCACGCCGGTGAAGCCAATAAACAGCCAAATCCACATAAACGTAAATATGGAGGGCAGTGGAATATCAACAAGGCCGGGCCGCATTCGATGCAACACCCACAAACACCCCATGTACGCGTAAACAACGCCCGAAAGCCCTCCAAAAATCGAAGGTCCGGCCCACCAACTTTGAAGAACATTACCGCCGACGGCGCCCGCCAAAAACAAATTGAGCGAAAATACGCTTCCCAGGCTGAGCTCGAGCCGACTGCCGAATTCCCATATCCACAGGGCATTAAACACAATGTGCATCAACCCAAAATGCACAAGCGCAGGACTGACGTATCGCCAGTACTGGGCGCCGGGATCGACAAGCTCAAAGCGACGTCCGTTAAATTCAACTTTGTGAAATGCAAACCAGTCAAGAATCACGGCGTCGCCGAGCGTCGCCATTAATGCAAAAACAAGTCCCGCCATTGTGAGAATGAAGAGCGTGACCGGTGCCTGACGCCAGTGAACCCTAGCATTAGGGCGTGAGTGCATCAGACCACCTTAACTTGTCGCGGCAACTCGCATAAAAGCTATGACCGGGCGGATGAAGCAGTCGCAGTGCCCGCTCCTTTTTCCTAACTGCCACGGAGTCACCCGGGCTCAATGTCAACGAGACTTGGCCGTCGCAGGTCACTAGCGGGTTGTTCTTATTCCGCTCTAGCGTGTCAATTCGGATTTCGCTATTCCCGTGAATCACCATCGGGCGACTGGTCAGCGAGTGCGGAAACATAGGCACCAGCACCACAGCATCCAAGTCGGGCGTCATGATGGGCCCCCCAGCGGACATCGAATAGGCGGTCGAACCGGTGGGCGTTGAAATAATCAAGCCGTCGGCGTTCATGCGATAAACAAACTCATCGTCAACGTGAAGCTGGAACTCGATCATTTGCGCTGACGTACCTGAGTTGACGACAACATCGTTCAGCGCCTCCGCCTGCCCGGTCAAACCTTGAGGACCATGAACCTCGACATCCAGCAAAAAACGCTTATCGGTCGTGTAGTGACCGTCTAGAACACTGCTGACGTGATTCACGAGACCGTCGTCAGGACTCACATCGGTCAAAAAGCCAAGACGCCCGCGGTTTATTCCAATGACTGGACAGTCATGTTTAACCAGAGTTCTCGCCGCGCTGAGCAAGCTGCCATCGCCACCAATAACGACGGCCAAGTCAACATTGGCACCAATCGCGTCTCTGGGCTGCATCGCACGCGTCTCAAAGTGCGCAAGCGTGGCCAGACGATCCTCCAAGACCACATCAATGCCTCGTCCGTCCAAGAGATCGAGAAGCTCGGAAACCACGTGGGTCACCCCTGGATGCTCTCGGCGCCCCAGCAGTCCAACTCTTTGAAACTCACTCACGACTTGTCATCTCATCTCGCTGTCGAATTAGGATTCAACGTGCTTTAACAATCGGCGCATTGAATGGGATACCTCATGATACGGCAAAAGTGACGATCCGATTCTTTGTGACCTTTCGTTTAATGCCTGCCAAAGGGTCGCTTCGGACAGTAACCGTCTTAAATTAAGCACCATGTGCGGCGAACTGTCAGCGACGGACACAGCATCACCCACTTCCAATCGCGCTCTTGAGAGCCCCTCGCGTGTGGTGGCTACCGGAATACCGCGCGCCAACGCGTTCACCAACTTGGCCTCAGTATGGGTCTCGTTAAGCAGCGGTTCGATCATGACGCGAAGTCCCAGCTCGGTAAGCTTCGTGTCGCGATTGTCGCGGTGCAAAAAAATATCGCCATAGTCAGTCAGCTTTTGCACCAGGGCGTCACTCGCGTCTTGGCCTATCACGTGGAACTCAAGGCCCGGGACCGCGTCTCTAATGGCATTCCAAACGTTGTCGAGAAACCATGTGAGACTGGCCAGATTTTGTTCATTACCCAAATAGCCAACATAGCCAATGCGCATTCGCGTTGCTGAAAACTCAGCAACCGAGATCGTCGGCCTTGCTGCACTGGGCTGTGTTGTCTCGTCGAGCAACTTACCAAGCGGTAAACCCAAGGCTAATACTTGGTTTGCTGTCGCCGGCACTGAGAATACCCGGTCACAACGTGACAGGGCGTCGAATTCCATATCTTTGACACGCTTAATGCGTCGCCCACCCAAAAAGCCGCGTCCAATTCGACCCGCTTCAGAGGCTATTTCCTGCGCGAAGTAAATCGTTTTCCCCGGAATCCCGAGGGGCATATAGGGCGTTGCCTCTAAACTGTCGAGCACCACCGATTCAAAGTCGGCAGCCCGACGCTGAATGGCCGCCTTTAGTCGACCGTTGACGTAAGGCTCAAGACCACTCGACTCAAAGACAGACTTTAGCGCGCCGCCCACCGCTCGCTCTTCCAAACCGCGCTCGAAGCCGCCTGTTACCCGCGTGATCCCGAGCTTAACTCGAAGTTCATTAAGCGCCGTTTGACTCACAGGTCCAACGACCGCCAGCGAGATCTCGAAGTCTCGAGAAAGCGCACTCAGTAGCGCTTGCGTCGGAACGCGCAACGTTGCGTTGTCCTGTTGCGTATCCACCGACGTGATGTAAAGGAGTTTGTGCTGACTCAAGCCAGACTCCTAAGGCGCTTGCAAACCAACATTATTAAATTCCAGAACTCTTTCGGCACGGTAGCTCGACCGCACAAAGACGCCCGACACCACTTCTTTAAAACCCTTTGCCAGCCCGTACTCGCGATATCGCTCAAAGTCTTCAGGGGTAACAAAGCGCGCAACCGGCAAATGGTTCGGCGTGGGTTGCAAATATTGACCCAGCGTAAGCACATCAACGTCGGCGTCACGTAAATCGTCCATGCAACTCAGAAGTTCATCGTCGGTTTCCCCAAGCCCAAGCATCAACGATGTTTTCGTAATAACGTCTGATGACGCGGCTGCGTACTTCAATACGTTGAGTGTTTGTTGGTAACCTGCTCGCGGGTCTCGTACCGGATGAGTAAGGCGCTTAACCGTTTCTATATTTTGGGCAAAAACATCGATACCAGACGCCAGTAGCACATCAATCGCCGACTCGAGCCCCAAAAAATCGGGCGTTAAGGCCTCGACACCCGTCTGCGGATTCAGTCGCTTTACCTCCGTCACTGTTTGCGCGTAATGACCCGCTCCACCATCCGGCAAATCGTCCCGATTGACTGAGGTCAATACCACGTAAGACAACCCCATTAATGCCACGGCTTTTGCTGTGTTAACAGGCTCCTCTGCGTCGAGCCACCCTTTTGGATTTCCGGTATTCACTGAGCAGAATCGGCAGGCGCGGGTACACACGTCTCCCATGAGCATGATCGTGGCTGTCCCTGCACTCCAACACTCACTGATGTTGGGGCATTTTGCTTCTTCACAGACCGTGGCTAGGCGATGCTGCTTTACGATGTCCTTCACCGACTCATACTTGGGCGAGTGACGGACTCTCATTCGAAGGAAGTCGGGCTTTTTCGCGCGCGGCGCTGTCTCTTTAGCCGACTTGATACCGTCTTTAATCGCATGTACACCCGAAGCCGTGACAAATTTTTCGCCACTGCCTACGTTTACGACGGGAATAATGTGGGCGTCCGTTTTATCAACCATGTTGGGCGTTTCTCGCAACTTAAGCACGTCCCCGACTTTCATCGAGCCCTGTTACTTATATTACACCAACTCCGCAGCATGGCACCGCCGAAAGGCGTGAAGCTGAGCACATTTGAACGTGTTTAAGACGTAAAATCATCGTCAGCTTCGCCCTGACAATGGCGATCACACAATAAGCACACAGTCAGCGTCAGCATCGCTGAGAGTAAATTCACACGACAGTAAAGGAATTGTGGTGATTAAGAAGGTACTAAAGCTAAAAGCCTGCTCGAGCTGTCAGTCACTGTCAGACACTTTATACCGTTGTCGCGGCGCTAAGGCTGACCCTTGGGAATTTAGATGCGAGCCTTGTTTGATGCGCCTTAAAAGAGAAGCCGCAACGCATTATCAGTACGGTGGCACATGGAAAGCCACGAAGCGTCGACCTTGAGAATTGCGACAAATTAGACTTTTTTTCGTTAAACCATCCTTATTTGCGCCACTTATTGGTAGTGTGGGTGGGCTGTCTAACCTGTTGCGCCTAAAGGGTCGGTCGTACTGGGGCAGGGTGAGCGCAGTAAAAACTTAGTCACAATAAGGATAATAACTATGAATACGAACCAAATTTTAACAGCCTTGGGTGTTGTCGTTGCGATTGCTGCCGTCTTTGTCGGTCAAGTTGCTGCTTACTCAGCACTAATTCTCGTGGCATTGGGGCTGGTCAGTGGCTTCATGAGTCCAATGGCCGATGCGGCCAGTCGGATGGCGTACACGGTGGCTGCAGTGGCCATGCCTACACTCGCCAACTCACTCGACGTCATACCTGCAGTTGGTGCACCCATCAACGCGATCATTGACAACATCGCTATCATGATTGCCGGCATGGTCGTTGCTAACTTCTTACTGGCAGTCAAAGACGCAGTCATGCCTTCAGGCGACTAACTGCTTTTTTACGGGCCCGGAGCGTCGCTCCGGGCTTTCACAGTACTCACAAGCCCTCGAGCAACCACACGCCGATCAACGCCGTCGCAATACCTTTGAAATAAGCAAACCAAAGTCCTGCATAAGGCGACATGCCCAATTGATCAAGCCACCACTGTGTTTGCCGGCGGTGCCAACTAAAAAAACCCATTTTCAACTCCCAGTAAGTCAGCTGACTGGCTCGGCTCTTTGTTTATTTGACCAAGCGGGGGTGGCCGCTGGCCGCACGGATCTGTCTTCCTCAACATTGAGCTTGTTTTCGGATCAATTCCCACTCCACCCAGTCTTTAAGGCGTCGCGACTCGCACGGCACCCACCTCCTGAGCGTAAGCGCGACTTCCCCTGACGTAGGCGATTCCACCCACGACACTGAAGCTCACCCCTATGGCCAGCGCGTAGCGAACAGATTCAGTGCCATATCCGATCAATGCATCGCTTAAAAGACCCACCAGCAAGGGGCCTAAGCCCATTCCCAGTAAGTTAATCGCAAGCAACATAAGCGCAGAGGCCTGTGTTCGCCAATACTGCGGCACTAAGTTTTGCACAGCGGCATAGCTCGGTGCGATCCAGAAACTTGCAAAAACAGCCGATAACGCCATAAAAACCAGGGCGAAGGGGATGTCAATGTTCTCGCCCAAAACCAACCGGTGCTCGACGGGCCAAAGCAAGAAGGCAAGCTGCGTCGGTAGTGCAATGAAAATTCCAATGGCCGGGAGCCAAAGCTGCCATCGCGCATCGCGGCGTGACAATGCGTCCACCAAGAGACCACTGGAAATCGTTCCCAGCCCCCCGCCGAAGACCCCAATCAATCCCAGATACAACCCGGCATCCACCAGACTCATACCGTGAACTCTCACCAAAAAACTGGGAGACCACACACCGAGTCCGTAACCAGCTATTCCTGTGAATCCGACACCCAACATAATGTGCGCAAAGGACGGCAGTCTGAAGATTTGCCCCAATGCGGAAAATAATCCCTGGTCGACTCGCGCATGTGTCGCGATGACTTTTGGTGGCTCTTTGATCGTCAACTGAATGACAATCGCCAACAGCACACCCGGAATACCGAACACCAAGAAAACGGACCGCCAGCCATACGCCTCTGCGATTAACGCACCGCCGAAAAGCCCAACAAGAATCCCAATGTTAGGCGCTGTTGCCAAAACACCTTGCGCAAATGCGCGCTTCTCGGGAGGAAAATAGTCCGCCAGTAACGACTGGGAGGGTGGGGTTCCACCTGCCTCGCCCACGCCAACGCCGATGCGCAGGATGAGCAGATGCCAAAAGCCGGTGGCGGTTGCGCAAAGCGCGGTCACCGCACTCCACGTTGTCATCGAAATGGCGAGCACGTTTCTGCGTGACCACCGATCTGCAAGACGCGCCACAGGAATACCGAGCGTCGCGTAAAACAACGCAAAGGCCAGTCCTGACAACAGCCCCATCTGAGTATCGGTTGCGCCGAATTCAGTCTTGATGGGTTCAATCAGAATCGTCATGACCTGTCGATCGACAAAGTTAAAGACGTAACCCAGCGTTAACAGTCCCAACACGTAATAGCGATAACGATTCGAGTAGAGCAAATGCGGCGATGGTTGAACTGCGCCAGCGGTTGGTTCAGTCACAGAATTAAGACCCTTATTATTGTTTGGAGCGCGGCAGGCGCAGCTCAGTTGCCCAAAGGGTATCTCGAAACCGTGCAGCGCCGAAATAGTCCGAACTAACCGTCATAAAAGAGACATTCGAACCGCTGATTCACTGTTATAGTCTGGCGACACGCCTCCGGGAACGCGAACACGATGAACAGCACTGTCGACACTGAAAACCAACCTATATTTGCGTCACGACGCCTGCTTCTCAATTTCGTACTGATCACACTTTGTTCCCAGTTCACGTTTGCACTGCTGGCCATGAAAGGTGTGCTCCTGCCTCAAATACTCGAATTATGGGACGTGTCCAAAACGCAATTCGGACTGCTTTTATCGATCTACGGATTTGCCAGTAACGTCATGTACGTCCTCCTGTCTTGGGTACAGGATCGATATGCCCCCCAACAGATTATTTCAGTCACGATGATTATCGGGGGTATTACGACGTTCTTTCTCGGCAAAACTTCAGATTTCAACGTCCTGCTTTCACTGCTGCTGGTCCTGGCAATCTGCTGTGAAGGCGCGTTTTGGCCCGCTATTTTGTCGTCTGTTCGAAAATCAACATCAGACAGCAATCAGTCAAAGGTCTTTGGGATTTTGGAGGGTGGTCGTGGGCTGATAGAGTTTCTTCAGAACGCCATTACCTTAGGCTTGTACGCGTGGCTTGGCTACAGCGTTTTGGGCCTCGAGGTCGCCTTCATGATTAATGGCAGTGTCATGGTCTTACTGGGCATCACCTGTTGGTTTAGGCTGCCCAAAGAATCCTTACTCAAATCGAGTGAATCCTCGGGCACGATGATGAAAGAGGTGGTTGAGGGTATGAGATTCACGCTGGCACTGCCTGAGATATGGCTCGCAGGTATTATCGGCTTCTTCATTTATTTCGCCTACACCAGCCTCCCGTTTTACATTACCTACCTCAACGAGAGCTACACGTTGCCGGTCATCGCAGCGTCGATCTTCGGGGTTATCTCGACCTCCCTTGGGCGTATCAGTTCGGCATTTGTTGCGGGGTTTGCAACTGACAAATTGTTCGGAGGCTCCTCGGGCGGTATGCAGGTCGGACTCATGGTCGTCGCTGTTCTTGGGACTCTGCTAGCACTCCTCCCCATCACGCAATCATTTGCCTGGGTCGCCATGGCGCTCTTGATGCCGCTTGTGTTTACTGTTTTCTTTATGCGCGCACTCTACTTCGCCCCTTATGGTGAGATGGGACTACCCCCGAGGTTTTCCGGCTCAGTGATCTCGGTGGCCGCCTTTGTGGTGTACGCGCCCTCTTCTTTTGCCTACCTGCTCTGGGGATTTATTTTAGACTCGTACCCCGGGGCAGAAGGATACCGCTACCTCTTTGGGACGCTTGCCGTTGTCGGCGCCGTCGGGGCTGCTATGGCCATTATTCTGAGGCGCCGTATGAGCGGAAGCCTTCGCGATCGAATCGCGCTCCAAGTCGCCGAGCTCGATAATAAGTTGGGGCTTGAAGGAGAAGAAAAGACCTTCGCTAAACTGTAAGCCAAGGGCGTTGCGACGACGAGACAACTAGCAAAAAATGCGATGACCGAGGTCTCACGGCACTCGGCCCGAGCGCGCCTCGGAAACCATCTCACGCACATCCGAAAGCAGCGCTTTGGCATCGTAAACCACGCCGTCTTTTATCGTGTAGGAAACGCCCCCCACTCGCTCAATGACACCCTTTTCTCGATTGAGTTTCATGTGGCCCGTGCCGTACAACAACTTAAAATTAGAGATCGGGTTACCCTCGACGAGCACAATATCGGCTCGCTTCCCCGGGGAAATAGAACCGATGTCCCCCTCCATACCCAGTAACTCTGCTCCGTTGCGCGTTGCCGCCTGAACCACCTCAAGTGGATGAAAGCCAGCCTCCTGCAACATTTCGAGTTCCCGGATATAGCCAAAACCAAAGACCTTATAAATAAAACCCGAGTCCGAGCCCGTCGCGACGCGCCCTCCGGCATTTTTAAAATCATTCACAAAGCTCATCCATCGCTTAAAATTATCGCGCCACGCCACCTCCATGCCGGTTGTCCAGTCAAAATGGTAAGACCCGTGTAACCGCGGGTCCGGCTCAAAGAAACGCATCAGGGCGGGCAATGTATAATCTTCGTGCCACTCGGCATTTCGCTCGCGCATTACGTCTCGGTTTGCTTCATAGATTGTGAAGGTGGGGACGAGCGTAAAATCGCGCGCCAGTAACTCATCGATCGTTGACTGCCACGTCTTTGTCCCGCGCTGTGCTGACTGGCTCCACAGTGTACCCGCCTCGCCAAAACGCCACTGCTCGTCCGAGTAGTTGTAGTCCGCCGGATAATCTTGAATCGTACGATCGTTAAACATGGCTTCCGGCAGGCCGTACCAGTGCTCCATGCTGTCAAGCCCGAGTCGCGCGCTATCGAGTACGTTCATGTGATACACACCATTTTGATCGTGGTGGCTGGCCGTACCCATACCCAGCCGTTGAGCTTCGTCATAGACCGCAGCCAACGCCTCTTCGGTACCTCCCCTTAGCTTGACACCCTTTGCTCCGCGCGCCTTTACAGCACGAACCCAGTCCCGAGCGCCCTGCTCATCACTGATTTCAAATTGAGCCAAAGAGGTCCCAGGGAACATGGCAAACGGGACAATATCGGGGGCAACGATTTCGTTTCGCGCGGCGCGCGCAGCGTGGCTCACCGTCCAGTCAAGACCCATGACCGACCCCGTGTCGCGAACAGTGGTAATACCGTGTGCCAGCCAGAGCTTAAACACGTACTCCGGCGGTGTAATAGGCCCTACAACCCCTTCATAGGGATTCGCAATGTGGACGTGCGCGTCGATGAAGCCGGGTAAGGCGGTCATACCGCGGGCATCCACTCGGTGCTCTCCGGGCACCGGTTTTGGCGGATAGCTGACAATCTGAGCGATGGTATCACCCGAGATGACAATCGATACCGGACCTCGCGGGGGCGCGCCAAGACCATTGACCAGCATGACGTTTTCAACCACCAACCGGTCGAACGGACCGTCTCCCTCTGTGTCCATGCGATCAGGTGCTGGACTGGGTATGACAACGCCCATGGCTTTAAATCGTGACGGTCCCTCTTCACCCGGTTCGACGGTCGCACTGAACGCGTCAAACGAGAGTATTAGACTTAGCGCAGCACCTACTGCGGAAAAACGTCGAAACAGTCTTCCCTTGGGCTTCTTTTTTCTTATTTTCTCAAACATAAAGTCCACCTGCTCTACTCTTTATTAGAAAACCTTGGTTACTTTGAACCCACAGTCTGCACGGTTCATATCGAGGCTGTATCGAAACTGTACTTACGAAACTCACTATCAAGTGCGTAACCCAGTGCCTCGTAAACCGACTGCGCTGTTGTATTGGTGTGTGCAGTTTCAAGGTCGACGCGCGTGGCACCCTGTGTCTTTGCCCACTCATGAGCGTGTCTTAGCAACATTGACGCAACCCCTCTCTGTCGGGCTGTTGGGTCAACGTACACGTCGTAAAGGACATAAAAGGGCTTCATCTCGACAGAGCAGAAGGCCGGATACAGCTGAGTGAACCCCAACATTACGTCGTTTTCCTGACACACAAAAAGGGTGGCGCGTTTAAGGGCCATATTGTCCCTAATCCACGCCTTTGCTCCGTCCAAATCACTGGGCTGCTCGTAAAACATCCGGTAAGCATTGAACAGAGGAGCAATGTCATCCACATCGCTCAACCAAGCCTCGCGTACAGTCATCGTGATCCCCTAGGTTAGAAGAGACAAGTCCAACGCTTGAGCGTACACCCAGAGTGCACATTAAATCCAAAATCGCGATGTCATGTTGACTACGCAGCCTAAGGTCACTGAATGTCAGGACAAAGAAGAAACGCTCAAACAGTGGTCATCATTGGACTTGGGGACACCGGCGTTCTCGTCGCATCGCGGCTCGTAAAACAGTTCAAGGTCATTGGAATCACCACGAAACCCAACCTGGTTAGTGGCCAGGAACTCGGCAAACGATTGACAGATCTCCCCTGGTGGAGAGTCCATTACAACACCCCTCTCAAACGCTTCCTTGGCTTGAGCGCAGTCGAGATTATTCAAGCAAAAGCAGAATGGGTAAATTCGGAACAGCGGTCTGTACGCGTTCGACTTCCAGACGGCCTAGACAGCATCATTCACTACGATTATTTAGTCATTGCGTCGGGCACATCCAATGGCTTTTGGCGGGACGACTCGATTCGTTCAGAAAAAGAAATTGACGACGCCCTTCAAGCAGACGCCACGCGCATTGAGGCGGCGAACACGATCGCGGTCGTGGGCGGAGGTCCCTGTGGTGTCAGTTGCGCACTCAACATTCGCCGTGCCGACCCGTCAAAAAAAGTAACACTCTACTTCTCGGGAGATCAACCACTGGTGGGATACCACCCTACGGCCCAAACGTACTACGACAAGATTCTGACAGACGCGGGGGTGACACTGCAAAGCAACGATCGCGCGATTGTGCCATCGGTAACCCCTCACTCTGGCGTGATCAACTTCGAGTCAGGCGCATCAGCCGAGGCCGAAGCGATCTTATGGACCGTGGGGAAACGGAAACCACATTCACAGTATTTACCCACCGAACTTCTCGATACTGAGGGCTTTGTGAAAACGCAGTCCACGCTCGAAGTCGAGGGCAGCGACACGATATTCGCCATTGGCGATGTGGCGTCAACGGACCCCGACCGATCTTCAGCACGAAATTGGGCGTACGGGATTTTGGTCAACAACATCAAGCGAAAAGCCGCAGGGAAACCCGTTAACCAGTTTTACAAACCACCGCCGAATCGATGGGGGTCGATCGTGGGTCCTCAAGCGGACGGACTGACACTGCATCAACACACGGGTAAGCGTGTGAGACTCTCTCGGTGGTTAGTGGACAACATTCTGCTTCCCACGGTGGTTCAACGCATGATTTACCGCGGCGTGGACCGCTCAGCCAATTAACCGGAGCCCTAACCTGCTTTGGCCATGGGAAAACGAATAAACTCGTTGACCAGCATTTGTGCAAAGCGCGTGGGGTCGGGCCGTTGCGTTGTCAGAACGCCCCGTGACCGCAAGGCAGCCTCAAGCACGTTCAAAATGCGGTCGAGTGTTAGATCGTCAGATTGATCACTCCACGTCGCTTTTTCCGCTTCATCCTTAAAGCAGTAAGCCTTCCATGAAATGGAGTAACGCAGGTCTGACCAGCTGTAGCGCGCGGCTTCAAGCCCATTTAAATTGGCGAGAGACCACTGATCTCCCCCTTTAAACGTCAGCGTCGCGCCTTTATCGATCTCGGGAAATAGCGCTTTGGGGGTAACGCGTTCAACACCGTGAAATACGGTATCAGTGTCGATGAGGATGGCCGTATTGTGCGTCGCCGGCATGGACTCTCGAGGACCTTGCGGCCCTTCAGGAAAGTAGGCAAAGGCGCCACCTGGATTAGCCCCGAACCACGAGACGCAGGTTGCAATGGGGATCCGGTAATCATCAAACAATCCTGAGTGGAGCATCGTGACCAACAGCCACTGCGGCATGCGTTTTCGGTCCGCACCTCGAAACTCAGGGACATCAGTGTGGATCGCCAATTCTTGTCCCGGCGTCAGTATGTTGGCGTAGACGATGGCAGGGACGACCAAAGGACGACCGGTCACCTCTCTTGCAACGTTTAACAGATCGGGATGTGTAAAAAAGGGTTCGACACCGGGCGCCTGAATCTCGTTGCCGTAGGCGTAAGTCTCTCGAAAATAGTTGGTCCGCTGAGCGGCTGTACTCACCTCGTCGGTATTCCCGTGACCGTCAATACCGTGCTGAATATAGTTAAACGCCGCGTCAAACCGTTGAGGGAGAGACTCGCCGATACCCTCGTTCAAGGCCTCTTCTGCGTAAGTACGAAACACCTCACGAGCTTCGGCAATGCGAAGCATCTGATCGGCTTCAGCCGCTGTCATAAATGGCGTCATTGCTTTGTAACTGGCTCGCATAGCGTTCCCTTATTCGTTGTTATTGTTCGTTGTTATTGTCCTTTTTTACCGCGTCTGTGTGGTGCACTCAACAGGCCCCGTCGAATCGGTTAAGGGATGAGCACCGAACTGCCTGTCGTGCGACGCCCCTCAAGATCTTTGTGTGCCGACACCACGTCATCAAGCGAATAGCGTTGATTAATATCCACTGTCAGCGCACCGGACTGAATGAGGTCAAAAATACGATCAGCTGAGGCTTGCATCCAACCCGGTCTGGCCATGTGCGTGGCCAATGTTGGACGCGTGAAGTAGAGCGACCCGCCGAGCGCCAACTCGCCTGGGACGATGGCATCAATTGGACCCGACGCATTACCAAAACTGACGAATGTACCCAGGGGTGCGAGGAGCCCAAGACTCAATCGATAGGTGGATCTCCCCACACTGTCGTAAACCACTGGATAGCCACTCGGTGCAGCGCTGCGAAGCCGCGTCTCGAGATCATCGCCAGCGCTCACAAAACATTCTGCTGCTCCGTGACTCAGGGCGAGTTTGCACTTCGCCTCGGTACTGGCTGTGCCGATCAGACGGACCCCTTTCGCTTTGGCCCATTGGCAGGCAATTAAACCAACGCCCCCTGCCGCCGCATGAAAGAGCACAGTCTCACCCCCGTGGAGCACAAATGTATCGTTGAAAAGGTAGTCCACGGTCATCGCTTTCAGCAATACAGCGGCGGCCTCTTCATCGGTCACGGCGTCGGGGATTTTCACCAGTGCGCTACGCGGTAGGACAATAGCCTCAGCGTACGCGCCCATGGCCATCGCAAAGCCGACCCGCTCTCCCACATTCAGGTCGTCAACCCCATCGCCAATGGCGTCTACACGACCCGCGCCTTCACACCCCAAACCGGTAGGAAGTGCCAGAGGGTAGAGCCCAGAGCGGTGGTAGGTGTCGATTAAGTTGATACCGCAAGCGCTCAGGCAAATGCGGACCTCACCTGGACCAGGCTCAGGCCTTGGCACCTCCCGAATGGACATTTGCTCTGGTCCACCACACGAATCAACTCTCACCGCTCTCATTGTGCTCATATGATTACTCCTCATTGCTGTGTTGACGCTCGAACACCGTATCACTAAAGGCAGTAACGCCTTATTAAGGCCCGTAAAGTCTCGACGGCAGGCTGAATCTGGTCGAGTGGCAGGTATTCATTAGGTTGGTGCGCAACGTCAATAGATCCGGGCCCCATGACAATGGTTTCGAGACCCAGTGACTGGAGAAATGGCGCCTCTGTCGCGAAATTTACAGCGTCAGCGACATGACCCGAGGCAGCCTCGCAGGCAATCACGAGCTCGCTGTCCTTGGCTTGCTCAAAAGCGGGGACGGGTTCAACTAACCGGCGCATTTCGATATCAATACCGTGCAGTGCAGCAATCTCAACCAAGCGTGAATTCAGATCCCGCTCTACGTCTTGGTACTCAAGGCCGGGCAACATGCGGACGTCGAAACTAAAATCGAGCTCCCCACAAATTCGGTTAGGGCTATCGCCACCATGGACGCACCCAAAGTTAAGGGTGGGGACAGGGACAGCCATGAGCTCACAGCGAAACTTCTGCGCCAACTCGTCGCGGTAGTTTGACAACACCGCCAGTAACGTCGGTAAAGCGTCGATAACGTTGTTACCCAAGTCAGGATCAGACGAGTGCCCGCTCCGACCGCGCATCTTGACCCCTTGCATCATGATGCCCTTATGCATTCGCATCGGCCTAAGGTCGGTAGGCTCTCCCACAACGGCGGCTCGAGCCTGTGGTAAGTAGTCTCTGGTCAGTGATCGAGCACCGCGCATGGTGCTCTCCTCGTCAGCAGTCGCCAGCAAATAAAGGGGCGATTTAAACTCTTTTGGATCAAACGCCGCCGCCGCTTCCAACGCCACAGCAAAAAACCCTTTCATGTCGGTACTGCCCAAGCCATACAACCGGCCGTCTCGTTCATCAAGCGTCAGTGGATCCGAATCCCAACCTCCCGCGTCAAATGGCACCGTATCGGTATGGCCAGACAACACAAGACCCGAGGGCTGACCACCGGCCTCACAACAATCGCCCAAAGAAGCTATTAGGTTGGCCTTCGTATTCGCGCCAGAACCCAACTCTTGAATCTCAACAGCCCAGCCATCACCTTCAGCGTACTCGGCAATATGATGAATCACCTTCCGGTTACTGCTGTCCCAGCGTGGGTCTGGCGAACTGACAGAATCAGCCGCAACAAGCGCAGAGACCCGATGAATAATTTGCTGCTCGCTGGTTGGCATAGACCCCTCTTATAAAACCCCAGACCCTTAAAGGGTAGCCTCATCTTGATCCAGCGTCATCACACTTACAACGCCACTAGATCGGTTATGCTGAGGTATGACAGAGCATTTTCAAATTTCGTCAAAAACAAACTCAGACAGTTCGGGAATGACCGTTAACCTGCTGTCACAAGGCGCGTCTATTACTGGAATAACTGTGCAGCTGGCGGGCCGGAGTAGCGACGTCGTACTCGGTTACGCGCAAGCAGAAGATTACGCGTCTGACCCATTTTACATGGGCGCAACGGTGGGACCTGTGGCAAGCCGTTTGCGCGACGGAAAATTTTCAATCGCAGGCGAGTCATTCGCCATTAACGTTAATGAAGTGGCCCGCTCCAACTTACTTCACGGAGGAGCCAGCGGGTTGCACCAGCAAACCTTTGAACCGGCACATCGCCGTAATGATTCTTCGCTTGAGATGTCTCTGAAGCTTGCTCATTTGGAAGACGGTTTTCCGGGCGATCGAACGATTACAGTGCGTTATGTACTGGTCGATCCGTTGAGCCTGCAGATCGATTTTTTTGCGACGACAAGTCAGCCCACGATCATGAACCTAGCCAGTCACCCCTATTTCAATCTGGGGGGCCCGCTTGGTGAGCACGCGCTTAAAATGAACGCCAAAGCGTTCAACGAGGTAGATGATCGACTGCTGCCTACCGGCGTCCTGCATTCAGTCGTCGGGACACCCCTTAACTTCCAGGACTGGCGAAAACTCGACAACACACCAATCGATCACAACTTTGTTCTAAGTGAGGACTCCACGTTGCGACACGCAGCAAGTCTGCGTCTCGCATCTTCAAACCTCCAACTTGATCTCCTCACGACACAGGCAGGACTGCAAATTTATACCGGTGATGACCTATCTGCGCCGTTCACTCCGCGCGCCGGTATTTGCCTAGAAGCTCAGGGATTTCCAGATGCTCCCAATCAAGCAACGGCGCCAAGTATCGACTTGATACCGGGGCAGATTTACCACCACAAAACACTTTATCGCTTCGGTCACATCGCTGCGAATTAGGGCTGACCTTTCAACTCTAGTGAAAATCGCGCTCGTCCCACCAAGGGAAAAACTCGGGCATATCACTGCTGACCTTTCCGGGATAACGCGCAGGTCGCTTCTCCAAGAACGATTTAACTCCCTCTTGGGCATCCTCTGATTTCCCCGTAAAGTAAACGCCTCGCGAGTCAATTTGATGTGCCTCCATCGGGTGGTCGGCACCCAACATTTTCCACATCATTTGACGTGCCATTGCCACTGACACAGCCGACGTCTCGTTACAGAACTCTGCTGCCAGGGCCCGAGCGGCGGGCAGGAGTTCGTCTGGAGCGTACACAGTCCTGACAAAACCCCTCTCTAACGCCTCCTCAGCGTTGAAAATTCGACCCGAAAATGTCCACTCTAATGCCGTACTGATGCCTACAACCCGAGGAAGAAACCAGCTCGATGCCGCTTCAGGAACAATTCCTCGCTTTGAGAACACAAACCCGTACTTCGCGTTGTCACTGGCCAGTCGGATATCCATCGCACACTGCATGGTGGCGCCTATTCCGACTGCCGGACCGTTACAAGCAGAGATAACCGGTTTTAAACATTCGAAAATTCGCAGCGTGAGTAAGCCTCCCCCATCACGAGGGATCTCGTCACTCTTGGGCTGGTAATTGAACGTGTCACCGCCGCCGCCAAGATCGGCACCCGCACAGAATGCGCGTCCCGAACCTGTGAAAATAATCGCTTTGACCTCGTCATCAGCATCGGCCGCATCGAGTGCTGCGATGACTTCGTCGCGCATCTCGTTATTAAAGGCATTAAGCCGCTCTGGACGATTAAGTGTGATCGTCAGAATGCCATTTTCGATCTCGTAGAGTATCGTTTCGTAGTTCATTATTAGTATTCTCCCTCAGCGAACTTGAGCCGCATGACACGCGTTATCTGCGGCGGACCTTATTGGAATTTTCATCTTTTAGGATCGAAGAATCGTCTCTAAGCGCTCAATGCACCCGTGCATGCTGCCTTTGATAAAGGGCTCAATGGACTCAGGCATGACGGAGGTCTGCCAAACCAGTTTGCAACCGGTCTCGCTCGCCGTAACTTGCACTCGCGCATGATGTGACTCCAGACCACCGGGACTCTCAAAACAGGCATATTCAAGCGTCCGAGACTCATCGTCGTGCTTCAGAATGCGTTCTTTAATAGCGCCTGCTCCAGGCAGGACAAGTGACCTCACCTCTCCATCAAAAGAGCAACTTTCAACACCCGGCACCCAATCGACCCGATCAGGTGTTCCAAGAATGTCCCATAGCGCCTCAGGGGTTGCCGCGAATTCATGATGGATCTCTATCGCCATTTTCTAAGTACCTTATTTTGCCGTTAGGGGCTGAGGATTTACAGTATCGAAAAAAGCGGCTCGCCGGCAATGCACACCTGCGCTAAAATGACAGCGTGATTTGTGCGAGACTCACTGTGCGAGACTCACTTTGGCAAGCATTGCAGCCGTTACACCAGCACATCTCGAACAGGACAATACGATGGTTAACATCACCATTTGGCACAATCCTCGCTGCTCAAAATCACGAGTCACGCTCGGCCTGCTGCAAGAAAAGGGGATCGACCCGGTTCAAGTCAAATACCTCGAGAAACCACCGACAGTCGCTGAAATAACAGCAGCCCTGATCGCACTTAAGATCCCGCCATTTGAGCTCATGCGACGCAACGAGCCCGCGTTTAAAGAACTTAAGCTGTCCAAAGAATCCACGGATAATGAACTTATTGCCGCTATGGCAAATCACCCCGTATTGATCGAGAGGCCCATCGTTTTTGCAGGTAAGAACGCTGTCATTGGGCGACCACCAGAAAATGTGCTGCGGCTCTTAGAGGACTGAATTTAAGGCAAAGTTTTCCTGCAGGAATATGCCGACCTGCAAAAAAGTCTTCGCCCAGAAAGGGTGCGAACAGCTAGACGACTTATCGCCGAGCGTCTTCTATTTCGACCACTTCTACGACTGATTTAATCGCTTTATTAAAGTCGCTTTCAAGCCCCTGCCGATGCCATTTAGTCAGCAGACACGTGATTTGCTTCTCAAGAAAGCGCCTTTCCATCTTTAGTAACACGCAGCTCAGATTAGTATTATCCACTGCTTCCCCCAGGCGAGCTGGCGATTAAATGTTTGCCGCTCTGTCTCCACAGTACTCTAATGTGAAGTTATATCCATCAATATCCGCCGTTTTTTACTCGTGCTGGCTGACTGAAGGACACGATGGAGCCGGTTTTCGGCGCCAGGCTTGTGCTAAGGCGCGATGGTCGCATCTGACGTTGCAACACAGTGCAGACGCGAGCCCGCAGATTGCGCCGACTCGACTCTAAAGTCGGGCCATCGTCCAGCGACACTCTGTCAAAAGGGGCCCAGTTATCACTTAACCGGTGCAACCCCCCTTGCCACATCCCTGAGTACTGACTTACTTTGGTGTCAATGCCGACAACTTTTGAGGGTTTTCATGGCGCGACTCACGATCGGACTTTTTGCGTTCCTACTTCTTTTAGTCGCAGTACTGCCTATTTTTGGCTTGAATTTGGTGCTCTTTATGAACCCTAGACTCGAGCCCTTCGAGGCCCACACTACAACCCTTTACCTTTTCGTAAACCGCTCAGCGGCCTATGCGTCCATAGCCTTTTTTGCCCTTAACTACCTGCGCCACAAGCGGCCACTGTCCTCGGTCTCCCCACTGCTGGTTTTTTCTAATTCATGCCTCATCTTTGGCCCTATTTATATCGTACTGGCACCCGAATTCTCCTGGGGGCAGCTTGCACCGCTACCCCTGTTCGTTGGGCTGAGCTTGTTTTTCTTCCGGCAGAATCAAAATGAATCAAAAAAAATATTCGTTGATCATTGGTGATCGAGCTTAATGGTCGTTTTAAGCGAAGTTAGGCGTCTTCAGCGTGCGAAAATATCTGCTCAATCGGCATGGCAAACAACGCCGCGACTTTAAACGCGAGGGGTAGACTAGGATCGTACTTGCCTTTTTCAATAGCGTTGACGGTCTGTCGGGTGACATCCAATGCGCTAGCCAAGTCAGCCTGGGTCCAATTTCGCTCTGCTCTCAACACCTTCAGCTTGTTTTTCATTCACTCGTGCGCCTCATCCACAGCACAATGACCGCCACGATATAAGTGACACCCGTGACAAAAAGAATATTGGTGGGTCGTGTATCCGCTAAAAGACCTGCGGGTTCCATATTTCCGTAAGTCACAGTCACTATAGCGGTCACGCCCAAAGTAATGGCCATTGCTTCAAGATGAGTTTGTTTTTGCAACTCATCCATACTCATAAGGTGCCGATACTGTGCTACAAGCATGATCGCTCCTGTGATCAGGTTCAGGACGATGGCAATCAAGGTCATTGTTGGATCAAATTCCCACCACAGTCTTGGCCCGAATGCTACGACAGCTGTGGTTGTTACCCAGCCACTCGTGCAGAGAAGCAACCTGACGGACGACTGATTAATCCTCGTATTGAGATCTGTGCTGCCATTTTCATTGCCCTTCAAAGTTAAGCTCCTATTACATAAAGTAAAGTATCCTTTACATCATATGCACCATCAGAATTAAAGTAAAGGCTGCTTTACATCTTCGCCAGTTGAATGACGGTATTTGTGTGCTGTCAGATTCAGCAATGGGCAGACCATAATGGCGCGGACGCGAGCGCTTCCCAGTTGAACACGCGGCTATCGGTCCTGAGAGTTCGACTCTGAGTCCGTGTAGACTCAGGGCAGGAATGCTTGCGGTGACGACCAAAACACCTTGATCACCAACATGCCACAACCCTATTCTACTCCCAGAATTTCGTTCAATTTAACGCCCGGAGTTATTACCACCACTCGGCGCGCGTGTGAGGAGCACAGTGACATGTCGCTTATTATTCCTGCTATTAAGTACGAAGACTGCAACGCTGCTATCGACTGGCTTTGCACCGTGTTTGGCTTCGAAACACATTTTTGTGTTGAGGGGCCCAGTGATACGGTGGCTCACGCACAGCTGAGGCTCGGCGAATATATGATTATGGTCGGCTCGACTGACAGGTCCGATTTCGGTGTCCTGAACGTGACACCAGGTCAAGTCGGGGGCAAGGTGACAACGAGCCTCTACGTCTGTGATGAAGATGTGGACACACGCTTCGCCCACGCTGTTTCGGTCGGCGCTGAGATCGCCATAGCGCTTAGAGACGAAGACCATGGGGGCAAGAGCTTTTCCTGTCGAGATTTAGAAGGCCATCTTTGGACGTTTGGGAGTTACAACCCATGGCACTGATGAACACTCAACTACCTGGGGTGACTCGATACCTCGAGTAACCGTCTTGGGACGTGTAAACCCCTTGGCCCTGATCAATGGCGATGCTTAGGCCAACCCACAGTCCTCTGAATTTCTAAGGTGGACGCAGAGCAGCGCTCTGACAGGTTTTGAAAAAAGGTTTAATCATAAAATCAACCGACGTAGCGCTGCGGGCAGTGTGTTGATTATCACGACAAAAAGAAGGGGCGTTTAACGCCCCTTCTAAATCACAGCCATCGCAATGGCGCGGTTTACAGCCGAAGTGCCTAACCGTAACGCTCAGACAGCACAACTGAGCAGTAGACCCATCGTGTGCTTAATCGCGACGCTACTTGGGTCTGGATTCGGGCTGATACTTATAATATCCCGCCACCGGAATCATCAGGTGAGCATAGGGCGTTCCGGGGAACATAACGTAAGGCGCACCCGTCGTGAAGTCAGTCGGATAGTTAGCCAAGCTAGTGGGGTCTTTGGGCATTAACATGAGGTGGGGGCCAGACTCGATCCACTCTCCCACCACAGCATCGGCTTTGTTAAGAACCCCAGCTTTAGTGTTGTCTTCACCCATGTCGCCATGCAACATCCACATAAACGTATCTCGCTCCATTACCGGGGCTTTTCCTGCCATGTAGCCCATCATCCACTTCATTCCCTCGCCGTCGTGGCACGCGGGCATGGCTTCGTGGGCAGAGCGCCACCCGCCGCTGGGCACCGGTCTTGGATTTGCTGATTGGCAGATCCAACCATTGGTTCCCTCGCGCAAAATTGCGCCGTCGATACCGATGACTGTTGCAAAATCCCCCAAAAAATCGGGCGCGGCAGAGCTGTAGGCTTTGATTTGCCAAGCCGCAGACGTATGGTCAACAGCACTTTCGCCCTCTTTGTGGTGCCCGGCCAAAGCAGCACACGACATAAACAACGCACATATTCCTGCTAGATACTTCATAACTCATCTCCTCGCATCAGTGTCATTTTTGTAATCCGCTTCACTTTACATTTTTCTTTATGACAGTTTGATGTCCGTAAAGTAGGACGCTACGCGTGTTGCGTTGTTAAAGTGGTTCAGACGCGAGTCTTCCTCGAAACCGCGGCAGCGTTACTTGATGCGCCTGAGCGAACTGTTAGCGAAGCGAGAAAAACGGGGCCGTGACTGCTGTCGCCTCACTGATGTTGGTTCTGCGTATGACGCAGCTCAGTAAAGCCCGCTAACTGGCTTTGCAATCATCAGCCAAGTTGCCGCTACTAAAGGAAGGGTGCTGATGAGCCCCCAGATTAACCAGCGGCGTGAAAGCTTTCGGTACTCATCCCCAACATCGTTTCCAGTAAAACTCCGTGCCAGACGTGCTTGTCGAACTTGTATTGGTACAAGTAAAAGAAGCCAGATCAGGCCCGCCACAACGAATAACAGTTGGCTCACAAGCAACCAGTGTAGCGTCAGCGGCCAACCGGCGAAAAAGACCATGAAATAGCCTCCCCCCATTAGCAGCACGACGCCCCAAACGGTCATGGACCAGTCCGTATAGGTCACTAGCTTTTGGGCAAAGCTAAGCACTTCAGGTTGTTGAGTGCGGTCTGCAAAGTATTTCCAGATGGCGGTAACCGTAATGTTACCCATGAGCATGACCACACCCGTTATGTGCAGAAATTTTGCGATTTCGTATGCCACAGCGCAGTGAACCTCTCAAAACTTGAAGCTGGAACGTCACGCGAGCCCAAGGGATCGCCGTTCCTCTCGAATGAGTAAAAGTAACAACAATATGAATGTGGACTGCAGTAATACATAGACCGTCATAAATCCGGGATTACTAATCGCGCCATCTAACACCAACAAATTTGCGGTGCCCGAAAATAGGAAATATGTGAGCATCGCGGCAAAACTCATCATCATAGTCTCAAGTCTCTGACCTAGTAGCAGCCAAGCATGGAGTACAACCAACATCATAAATCCCGCAATAAATCTAAACTGCTGGAGCTCTTGATGTTCACGCATGCTACTCCACCCATAGGCTAGATAGGGGTCTAGAGCACCGATCAAAAACGCACCAATGTACGTGACGGCAAGGGCAGAAATAACAATGAGATAGCGTTTAAAGGGCTTGGTTTTAAAGGCCAAAGCTTCTCCATATGTACTAAGCTTCATGACCGGACTTCTTTGCATTTGCAAAAGCGCCTCAAGCTCATCGTCCGATAATCTGAGCTCTTTGGAAGGACGTCTTTGCGAAAGCGTCTCAAACCTCTCGCCCGTTACTATTTTGATGCTCTCTTCACTTTTTTCAGTCATCGAAATCGACCCTGCGCGACTCAATAGCCATGTAAGTAATTGCGACAAGAAAGAACGGGCGAGTAAATTGAGTTGCCTTTCCCGTAATTAGTTCTGGGACGAATAACACATTATCCAGCGCAAGGCTGTCCTCCAAAAATGTAACCCAAGCGAGGGTGGCGCCAATGACCAACATGGGAGAGACGTCCCTGCCGGTAATTTTCAAAAATACATAAAGGCTGCCAAGTCCCAGCATAATGATGCTGCGATAGTCCATTAGCGTCTGCGACAAGAAAATAGCATCAGGCGTGTCCAAGACGGGGCCGCCCAGCCGGTGCAGGAGAACCGCATGACTCACCGCAAGAGCCAAAAAAAGGTACACAACCACCTCACAAATGCGATAGCTCATTTAATCGCCTCAGACAAAGCAGATACTACGATCCCAGTCTTGCATCCCTGAGACAACCTGCATTTGAATGCTTTGGTATGAAAGCCGCCCCGGGGTGGTAAAACCTTTGTCATTGTCGCAGTAGTTCCCCACCAGACACATCAGAGGCCAATTTGAAAAAGTAGGTCTTTGGAAACAGGGCCATGATTGCTGTTGTTTAACTGCTGTTGGTTGTGGGGAGCGACATTGGAGGCTGATTTGGATTTTGTGACGCGCGCAAAGAAAGACGCATATCCGCCCTTTATTACCTGCCAAATGCCCCACTTCAATCACGCTAGATTCATCTGAAAAGTCGCCGTGAACCATTGAAGTACACAGACTCTTTACACAGAGTTGAGAGAAAATTTGCGTAGGTACGCTGTCTAGAAGTAATGGCGGAGCGGACGGGACTCGAACCCGCGACCCCCGGCGTGACAGGCCGGTATTCTAACCAACTGAACTACCGCTCCAGGTAGACGACACTTAAAGTGTCTGTTGTGTACTATCCAAACTCCAGAAGAGAATGGTGGGTGATGACGGGATCGAACCGCCGACCCTCTGCTTGTAAGGCAGATGCTCTCCCAGCTGAGCTAATCACCCCTGAAAGACGTGGCGATTATAGAGACGCCTGCTTTAGTGTCAATTGCCTTTCACGCATTCACCTGCATTTTTTTCAATTATGTAACGAGATATCCGCAACTTGTGTAAACTCCGCGCTTTAATGAACAGCTCGAGTATCCACCGTGGAACTTTACAAAGACTTTCGTTTTGAAGCGGCACACCGGCTCCCATTCGTTCCCGAGGGACACCCCTGCGCGAGGCTACACGGTCACTCTTTCTTTGTGCGTCTGACGATCGACGGTGAAGTAAATCCTGAAACGGGTTGGGTCATGGATTTTGATGACATAAAGGGAGCATTCGCCCCGCTTCTCGATCAACTCGATCACTATTATCTCAACGACGTTAAAGGTCTCGAAAATCCAACCAGCGAAAATCTCGCTAAGTGGATCTGGAATCATTTAAAACCGAGGCTTGCTGAGCTTTGTGCGGTCGAGATTCGTGAAACATGCACTGTTGGCTGCGTTTACCGAGGCCAGTAGCCCACCGAAAACGATGCTATTTCGGCGCGCCGTGTCAAAAAAAAAACAATATTTTTTGTAAAACCTATTGACTCATGAAAATATCTTATTCACATCGGGCTATCGGCTCCTCGTTTAACCCTACTTAGTCGTCAGTCCCTTCAAATCGCTTTACAAATGACTCATAACTTATTGATTTTATTGTAAAAATAGATAGTGGTTAATTTTTAACCAATCTGAGAACGACCCAATAGACAAAGGGTTTCTGGCGCCAACGAACAAATTACCCACCAAATTATCCACAGGTTCTGTGGACACTTTTGATCGCAAAAGACGCACGTTCATGGTGCGAAAAAGCGACGGACAATCGTAAGCACTGTTTCCGGTTGCTCTTGGTGCAGCCAGTGCCCCGCATTCTTTACGGTAACCATCTGAAGGCGCTTAAAAAGCGGTGTGAAAGCTGTCTTTGCGTCGGTGGGAACATAGTCGGAATGCGCACCGCGTATGAAGAGCACGGGGCCATCGAAGCACAACGCTTCACTCTGCCCCACGCCAACCGCCGCTAGAATAGAAACGTAGCCCGCCTCGAGGCCCGCAAGGTTAAAGCGCCAACGAAGAAACCCCTCATCTGAAAGCACGGCACTTGCCAGGAGAAAGTCGGCCACCTGAGACTCGTCCAGGTGACGCAGCAGAAGCTCCCGTGCTTCGCGCCGTGTGCCCACACGGCCGTCCTCTACTGACCGTAGGGCTAAAAAAATGGGGTCGTGACGACGTTCATACGCCTTTGGCGCGATATCCAACACGATGAGCTTATGAACCAGGTCTGAGCGCATGAGTGCCATATGCATGGCGACTTTACCCCCCAGCGAATGGCCCACCAGCAAGACCTCAGTCAGCTTCTCAGCGTCCATCCACTGGGCGACTCGCTCGGCATACTGTGCAACAGAGGGCCTTTCAAGCCAACTCGAACGGCCGTGATCGGGCAAGTCGACACTAAAGACACGAAAGTCATGGCTAAGGCCTCGTGCTAACTGGCCTAAGTTATTGCCCGAACCAAACAAACCGTGCAGTAACACGACCGCGCGATCGCCTTGCCCCGTCGATCTAACGTTTAAATGGTCTGCCACTCGTGGTTCTCCTTTGTTACGATCACGCCAGCTTACTTCTTTGTCGTCGCTATGAGGGATACTGTGTCCACTACTAATAAACGTGCTTTGAGCATTTATTTTACCGCTGTGCTGACCGGTCTTGCACTGCTTAACGGCTGCGCATCGGGGCCTATTTCTGGTGGCGGTTACAACTCGACCACGCCGACTAATTCGATCGACCAGGAGGCCTTGGCCACGGCCCAGATAAAACGCGTCGTGATCGCAGACATCAACTTAGGGTCACCCTCACGAAAGTACATGCAGAAAAAAGAAAAGTCGGTCGATGTTGTCGTCGCCGCGGCGCTTGCACGTCACGGCTGGGAAGTCGTTTCTTCAAGAGAGTTTTCACAGCGATGGCGAAACGCCGTATCGATGTACGGTAATCCAGTCGACCCCACGACAGGGCGTGTCAACGGGAAAACATTTTCTCGCATTGTCCAAACTGTGCGTGACCAGATTATGGAAAGCGCGCAGATAGACGCACTTGTCTTCACCGATCTCCTGGAAAAAGACGTGTACTTTACACAGGGTGTAAACCGCGTCGCACGTTGGGATGGCGTGAGCCGAAAACCCCCGACACAAGGCGCCGGCGATGGCGTGTCGGTCAACTTCAATTGGGGCGTACCTGTCGCAGCGACCACAGTTCGTGTCTCTGTCTTTAATGCCGACCTGAAGCTTTTGTTCAGTGGAGAAGGCGGCATTGCCCTTAATGAGGCTGTTGACGTTCGCAGCGGTTCAGGATTTATTCGTCGTCGCGAAATTTTGGGTAATGAAAGCCACATCGAAGAAGGCGTTGCTATTGCGCTTCACCCTTTAGTCCCTATGTCGAAATGGCCTGGAAACCCTGACTGAGCGGATTATCCAAACAAAGCGCTGGTTCGGTCGAGCACCCAAAACGTCGAAACGGCGCCAAGAACGTAAACCGGCGCCCGTGACAGCCACGTCGCCCGGCTGAAGCGGGTCACGACCAGTCCAACGCCGGTCAGAAGTGCAATGAACGTAAGCTGGCCCGCCTCAATTCCCAGATTGAAAAACAGCAATGCGGTCGGCAGGTACAGTTGCGGTAGTCCAGTCTCCGCCAGAGCCCCAGCGAAGCCCATGCCGTGAAGTAGACCGAATCCGCCTGCGAGGTACCAGGGCCGTTGCCAAAGCCTGCTCTCTCGCCCAGGCCGTGATAGCTCTACGGCGAGCACCCAAATGGAGACGGCAATGAGCCACTCAATTAACGACTCGGGATTAGCCACAATGCCCAGCGACACGAGCGCCAAGGTCACACTGTGACCCACGGTGAATGCGGTGACAGTGTAAAACAAGCGTCTTCCCCATCCGACCAGTAACAAAAGACCCGCGACAAAAAACAGGTGGTCGGTACCCACCGCAATGTGTTCAGCACCAAGCCACAAGTAATGCAGCGCCGTCGACAGGGCAGAGCGCTGAGCCGGCACCAGAAACTCTGGATTTTGGACAGTGAGGACTTCTTGAAAAAACACGTCGGGCTGAGGCCTCACCGACACGACCGCCGAAGACTGATTAGCAGCCAGCCCCGAAACGCTCAGCACTAGACCTTCAAGTGTTGCATCACCGCACGACCACTGTTGTCGAAGGACCTTCCCGGTCCCCTCCGGAAACCAAGGCGTTTCAGAAATTACGTCACAACCCGCGGGAGCTACAGGTAACATCGGTACGTTTGATGTTGCTTGAACCGGCGTTTTCCAAACAACAGAAATTTCGCCGTTAGACAGAGCGCGTACATCGAGCGCTGATGGCGCAAAGCGATGTGCCTCGGCAATCAGTGGCGTTACAAGCAGCAGTAGAACACTCAAACATCTTCTCACAGCAGCACCTCGTAACCCGCAAGCGTCGCATTCACCCAATTTTCTATAGTTTCGCTGTCTCGATCTCGCCGGATGTCTCTCGCCACGTCCTGAGCGACCTCGTCAAACCGTTTGACACGACTTTCAGCGATGTCTTCTACCCACACCCAGTGATTTCCGAAAATCGATTGAAGCGGCCCCACCCACTGGCCCAAACGTTCGGCCTTGACAGAAAAACGCTGCGTAAAGCCATCGCCAAATTGCCGTGAAATCTCCGCGAGACTCCGGTCTTTAAAGGTATAACCCGCTAAAAAGACATCACCCAACGCGCGCGCGTCAGCCAGACTTGCGCCCTCGCTGAGTGCGGTGACAAGCTGCTCAACACGTGTCTGACTTGCCTCGTTGCGAAGAAAAACGTGACTGAAACTGTATCGTATTGGCTCCTCGAAAAGGTCAAGCTGCGACTGATATGCCGCCCTTAACGTCGCCTCTGAAATCGATGGCTCGCCGCGACTCGCGACGATCAAGGTCTCCATGACCTGCACCGTTCGTCGGCGAATAACCTCATCAGCAAGATGCAGGCGCAGCTCTAGTGCCTGCGTGAGTAACTGCGAGTCCTCAGCGTCTTGCTCCGGATCCATAAACCGCATGTTGCGAATAAGACGGCGCTGAACAACCAGATCGTCTTCTATGAATCCACGGTGCAAAGCCTCCGTAAAAAGAAGCTCATCCCTGAGTTCTCGCTCTTTGATCATCTGTTGCTGCGCCGTGGAGAGCGGCTTCCCTTGAAGTTGGGTCAACGCCTGCACTTGCAGCGCAACACGCTCAGCATTAGGGGGCCCAATGATCGGTTTTGGCTCAGGAAACAGTGCGCGATCTGCGACAAACAGAACCATGCCAATCAAAACAAACTGACACCAGACCGACCGTAGCAACCGCATTAGAACACTCCCCAAAGAGCGCTAAAAATGCGTCATGAACTCAGCCGGGTCAAGCACCGGAAGCTTTTTTGATGGCCCTTCTCTCGTTCCGAGATACAAAAAGCCAATAACTTCATCTTGCACACCGCCGCCGAGTGCCGCGACCACACTCGGATCAGTGGCGTACACGCCCGTTCGCCACATCGAGCCGAAACCCAACGCGTTTGAGGCCAGCGACATGGCATAGGCCGCTGCAGCCGCAGACCCAATTTGTTCATTACGCTCGACCTTGGGGTGGTTCTTGAACTGCAGCATGACCGCAATAATTGTGGGTGCACGCTCTGGCGCCTTCAGTGCTTTCGCCAATTGAGACTCATCGGTGACGCCACGAAGTCGTAAACTGTTCTGAAGCACAGTCCCCAGCTGTTCCCGCCGATCACCCTCAATGACAACAAAATGCCAGGGTCGCAGCAGTCCATGATCAGGCGCTCGCATGCCTGCACGAACAATGTCGGTAATTTGATCCGGCGTAGGACCAGGAAGGCCCAACGCGCTGTGAGAAACGCGGTCGGTCAGCAGCTCAAGGAGAGAATTCACATCGGTGCTCATCATTTAAAGTGACCTATCCTAAAATTATTAAGTATCGAGCTGCCATTTATCCGGCATCAGTCTCGTCTGCGTATCAATACTGACATCACCCAGCGTCAACATCCCCTCCACTGCCTTTATATCGTCGTCATCGAGTACACCGTCGTTGAAACGATACAACGGTTGCCAGTCCCCTGCTAACCGCGCCGACTCAATATCCATGCGTTCTTTCTGGGTACGCTCATGACGTTCGCGCCAAGCCTCGATCGCGCGGGCGCCATGTAAACCTTTGAGAACAGCGTGAGACGAATCGGGACTCAGCACTGTCGCAGTCGCATTGTTCCCCCCAAAGCCCTTACTGTTCACCAGCGAGTAAGTACAGCGATCCGTAGGCGTGTTGTCCAGTAAAAAGCTCAATCGGTCCGTATGTACATCGGGTGCAAGACTGGGAATGGTTCCGATACCCGGAATCCACTGAGACTCCCAGATACCCAACAGGGCAGACAGCTGATCACCCGCGGCCGCGCCCAACGAATGCCCCGTGTGGCCTTTAACCGCCGCCACACGCCAGTCATCAATACCTAATGCCTGAGCGACGGTACTCATTATCGCCGACTCTGTCGTTCTGTTCTGAGGGGTACCCGTCCCGTGAGCCATCACCAGCCCTTCTGACCGAAACGATTTCTCTCCGACAATGTCGCGAGCCGCCTGTGCAGCGCGGGCCATGGTCAGGTAGTTGCCCGGACCTGGTCCAGGAATGGACTTCTTCGGACCGTCCGCATGTACCGATACAAAAGGGACAGCACCTAAAACTGGCGCGCCCTGCTCCAGTGCGAGGTCGTCATCCATGAGCACCAAAATTTGAGCTGATTCGGCAATAACAAAACCACAGTTCACTCCAAACGGACGGCAAGCTGACCCATGATGTATTGCCGCGTCATCATTGAGCCCCTGCAGCGCTCGCAGTCCTTTGTCAGTCGCCAAAGCCCCCATTGCCACGTAGCCGTCCATCAGTGATGGCAGAATAGGCGCCTCAGCGGCTCCGACGACCGCGACTCGAGCGCGGCCCGAGCGAATATCTTCAACACCCCGTTGTAAGTTGTATAAAAACGTCGCACAGGCCCCAAGCGCTGGCCCAGTATGACCTAGCGACTTCAACACGTAGGCGTTCAGGAAATCACCCGGCATTTCTGCAAAACCCAACGGGCAATGCTTCGACGTCACGCGTTCCCCACGAAGCGATGCCGTCAGCATCCCACCGGTTGCTGCGTCGTCGAGCTGCCCCATGGAACTCGACACATAAACGCTGACCGCATCAGGTGCCAGGTTTGCAGTGAGCTGGTCCCAATCAATCCCTAAATCGGCAAGCGCATCGGACATGGCAAAAATAGACATTTGCAGACCACGCGGATGATTCCGAGATGTGTAAAGTGCGGCGGGGTCAAAGCCTGCGGGCAACTGACCCGCAACACTCACCTCAAAGGGCCGCTCTGAGGCTACGAAAATAGTTTCGCCTGAAGACAGCCCACGAAGGCTATCGCTCGAGCGTGATGTCGCAAAGCCGTCTGGGCTTAGATTAACGACCCCGTGAACGTCATCGACGAGAAACCGAAGGTTCGTGGGGACGGCCGCCGGGTCAAAATAGTCGCGAGTAATCTTGCGCACTAACGTCCCAGCAAGAATGTCATCGCCCTCTGAAGCGTCCATCATGCTCGAGAGTGCAGCCAATGTTTTTTGCTGTTCCGAGCGCCCAAGCGCGTCAAACACCAATCGATTATGGGCGTGTCGATGGGATGTTCTCCCCGCCGTATTCACACCACCAGAAGCAACAATCACAGGCAACTTCGCCATGTTTTTCTACCGTCAGCATTACAGATGTCTCTGGATTGTAGATTCAAGGCGCGCTAGCATTTGTGTTTTTAAGACGCATATCATGAAAAAACAGACGGAAAAAATTCGCATCCCGAAAATTGCGGCGCTGATTCACGACTTCGCACTCGCAAGCTCCGTCACGCTGCCGATGGAACTCGCCATGGCAGCCGCGCAAGTCACAGGGCACAGTCTCGGATCACGAGGTGCCGTGCAACTGCTGTCCCCAGACGGTGGCCCAGTGACGACCAGCGGTGGCTTAACCATTAACACCCAAAGCATCGATGATGCCGGGCAGCTGGATCTACTGGTTATTGCAGCGGTCTGGCGAGACCCTCGACGGGTCCTCACCCGACACCCTTCTTTGGTCCCATTTATAAAGAAAACCATTCAGCAGGGAGCCGCTGTCGCGGCTGTAGGGACCGGTAGTTTTCTTCTCGCCGAAACGGGTTTGCTCAACAATAGGCCTGCGACAACTCACTGGTTTTGGTTCAACGAATTTGCGACGCGTTACCCCAAGGTCGACCTGCGGCGTGACCAACTCATTGTCCAGTCAGACAACCTCTACTGCGCGGGCAGCGTTAACTCAATCAGTGACCTACTGGTTTACCTCATGGGAAAATTTTACAACACTGAAGTCGCACGACACGTAGAGAATCAATTTTCGCCAGAGATCCGTCGGCGCTTCAAGTCAACCCTTTTAGGCTCTCACATACTCCAAGAACACCGCGATGAAGTGGTCTTGGATCTGCAGTTGTTCATGCAGGAAAAGCTTGCCAGCCCACTGTCTCTGTCCAGTATCGCTCAACAGTTTCAGTTGTCAGAGCGGACGCTGACACGTCGTTTTCAACGCGCCGTGGGCACATCACCCTGGCAGTACCTACTGAATCTAAGACTGTCCGAGGCCGAATCGCTGCTAAGAACCACCAATCTATCGATCACGGAAATCGCCGCTGAAGTGGGTGTCAGCGACTCTGCGCACTTCGCACGCCAGTTTAAAAAATCAAACCGCTTAAGTCCGTCGGAATATCGTAAAGCTGTACGAGGCAAAGTCTTTTCAACGATTTGAGTGCGACTCCGCATTGTGACCCCACTTTGGCTGTGGCTTAATCCACCCCCCACAACGTTTTGAGAACAACGAGGAAGGCCATGTCAGAGGCGATTTACATTGTAAGCGGTGCCAGAACGCCTATGGGCGGACTCATGGGTGACTTGGCGACGGTTCCTGCGACCGAGCTCGGCAGCACGGCCATTCGGGCCGCCGTAGAACGCGCAAGCATCAGCGCTGCATCGGTCGACGAGGTCTTTATGGGTTGTGTGCTTCCCGCCGGACTAAAGCAGTGTCCTGCCCGGCAAGCGGCGCGCAATGCCGGACTTCCAGACGACGTCGGCGCAGTGACTGTCAACAAAGCCTGCGGAAGCGGCATGCAAGCCACTATTTTCGGAATCGACAGCATTCGTGCCGGCACAAACAGGGTTGCAGTCACCGGTGGGCTCGAAAGCATGTCTAATGCGCCGCACCTCATGCCCACAGGGCGTGCCGGTCAACGCCTTGGTCATACCAGCATTTACGATCATATGTTCATAGACGGTCTTGAAGACGCCTACACAGGCGCTGCCATGGGAACGTTTGCACAGAAGACCGCGGATGATCACGGGATTACCCGTGAAGCGATGGATGCGTTCGCCATTCAAAGCCTCAGCCGAGCCCAGATGGCGATTGAGCAAGGTCTTCTGAAAGCCGAGACGGCGACCGTTGATGTCAAAACGCGTCGAGAAACCATTAGCGTTGTCGATGATGAGCAACCGCATAAAGGGCGCATCGACAAAATCCCAAGTCTTCGCGCAGCGTTTACAAAAGACGGCACCATCACCGCAGCCAACGCAAGTTCGATTTCTGACGGTGCCAGTGCACTGGTTCTGGCGAGTGAGTCTGCTGTTCAAGAATTCGGCTTGAAGCCCATGGCCCGAATTATTGCGCATGCGCGATCGAGTCGTGCTCCCGAAGAGTTCACGTTAGCCCCTGTCGATGCCATCTCGTCGCTGTTGAATAAAACCGGTTGGTCTACCGATGACGTAGATCTCTGGGAGATTAATGAAGCATTTGCTATGGTCACCATGCTCGCGACGAAAACGCATGGACTGGATCATGAAAAAGTGAATGTTCATGGCGGCGCTTGTGCCCAAGGCCACCCTATTGGCTCAACAGGATCCAGAATCATCGTCACCCTTATGCATGCACTTCATCACTACGGCAAAGCGCGCGGTATTGCTGCACTTTGTATCGGGGGTGGAGAGGCAACCGCTGTTGCAATTGAGATGTGCTAAGCCAGGAGAAATAACATGGCGCTCGACACCGTCCCCGATATTTTGGACGACATCCGTGAAGGTAAAATGGTCATCCTCATGGATGACGAAGACAGAGAGAATGAGGGCGACCTTGTTATTGCTGCCGAAAAAGTCACTCCGGAGATTATTAATTTCTTTGCCAGTGAAGCCTGCGGACTGATCTGTATGCCGATTACGGCGGAGCGTGCGCGTCAGCTGCGTATTCCACTGATGGTTCGCGACAATCGCTCACAGCACGAAACGAACTTTACTGTGTCGATCGATGCGACTCATGCGGTAGGCCCTGGCGTGAGCGCCAGGCAGCGTGCGCATACGATTTTGGAGGCTGTAAGGTCGGATGCGAAAGCGGCAGACATCGCACAACCGGGGCATATTTTTCCCTTAGTCGCCAAGCCAGGTGGCGTACTTCAGCGAGCAGGACATACTGAGGCCGGTGTGGATCTCGCACGAATGGCGGGCTGCGAGCCAGCGGCTGTAATCGTTGAGATCATGAACGAGGACGGCACCATGGCGCGCAGGCCTGAGCTTGAGGTCTTTGCAAAAAAGCACAATCTACGCATCGGAACCATTGCAGATCTTATCGAGTATCGTGCACTGCACGAGCAATCCGTCAGGTGTACGGGCGAATTTCCAATTGATACGCAGTGGGGCAAATTCACACTGACCACATTTGAAGATTTAGTCGACGGTCAAATTCAATACGCGCTCCACCAGGGTGACCTCACGGGACCCGATTTACCGGTGCGAATTCAACCCATTAACACCCTACGTGATGTTTTAGGCACAAAATTGCCTCAGGGCTCTCAGGGCTGGTCATACGAATCGGCCATGGCGTTTATCGCCGAGCAGGGTCGGGGACTGGTCGTCATGCTGGGGGGTTGGGAATCTCCGGAAGCCATTATGCGCAATATTGCTGAGCTTGCGGGCCAAGCGGAAGTCGAGGCGCCACCCAGAAACTACAGAGTCATCGGTACCGGGGCGCAAATTTTGAGGCATCTGGGAGTCACCAACATGAACGTCATGTCGGCTCCCATTAAGTTTAATGCCATCTCTGGATTTCAGCTGGAGGTGTCGGGCTTCATACCACGCCCGCCTCAATAGCGGTTACTCGCTGTGGAACGTAATCGCTGATTCCAGATCTGTCCGGTCCGTGACGACGTCGTTAATGGGTGTGTCGAGCGGATAGCCAAAAGACATGCCGAACATGAGCCGGTGCTCGTCGGGAACCTCGATCACTTGGCGAATCTGTTTCGCCATGAATCCCAGGGCAGTTTGCGGACACGAGCCCAGTCCCTGTGCAGTCAGACCCAACATGACCGTTTGAGTAAACATGCCTAAATCGCAGGCTTCGCGCAGACCGAAGCCTTCTGGGAGCATAAAAAACGCGACTGCGGGTGCCTCAAAGAATCGAAAGTTTCCTAAAAACCATTCCTGACGCTTTGCTTTTTCCTCACGAGGAATGGCCAAGGCGTCATAAAGTGCTTTTGCCGCGCCATATTGACGGTCTTTGTAAACGCCCTCGTAAACACCGTCATAGGGAAAGTCAGGCGCCACATCGCCTGAGGCGAAGGCGGCAGGTAATGCCTCTCTTAAGGCCTCAAGTTTCGCACCCGTGACAATGTGAACGAACCAAGGTTGGGTATTGCAGTTACTGGGGGCTCGAAGCGCCGGCCCAAACACGCTGGCTATGGTTTCGCGGCTAACGGGGTCCTGTTTGAAGGCCCGAATAGACCTGCGCTCGTTAACAATCTCTTGAAAAACCTTTCCCGCATCACTCATTCACATCACCCAAAACATTAAAAAAAATCGATCGTTGAGGCTACACCGACTTTTAGACGCCGTGAATACCGCAAATGCCTACCCCATCACTCAAGACGCGGACTAGAACGCGCGAACGCTCCCATCTGGATTCAGCGGGGGTTGCTCTGTTGCTCCCCAGGATGCCTCAAAACCAGCCACGCCCAGCGGCGGTGTCGGACGCTTTGCCTGCTGACTGGGGCCTTTCTCAAGGGTCCCGTTCAACCACGCCAATGCGGTTTGTAGCGAGGCCTCTTGAACGTCGCCAAACGGTCGAGTTGCGTCGTCTATTGCATCGTAAAGCGTAAACCGACCGGTGCTTGCAAGCCCGGTGTAGTAACCGCCTTGACCTTCACCGTTTTGAATTTCGAAGGCGATAAGACGAAAGCGGGTCTCGCAGGCGTCAGCGTCCAGATCAAATGCGCTTTGCCCCACCGCCTTACCCGAAGTCTCTGAGCCCACCAAGACGACCTCAATATGGGGGTCAAGTCCATTGATGATGAGTTCACTGGCAGAGGCTGAGCCACCTGTTGTAATAAAGGCAATACGAAGCGGCGAGAAGGTTTCATTGAGCGATCGGAAATCCGCCGTACTGTTTTCATTTTGGTGTTTGTCATTGAGATTTATAATGTAGCTCAACTCACCGTTCGCGGTGTCCCCCGCCAACAAATTCAGCAGGGTTTCGGCAACCCGGACCAGTCCTCCACCGTTGTAACGCAGGTCGATGACCAAGTCGGTGACGCCTGCATTAGCGAACGTCTCTGCGGCGTCGCGCAGGGGTTGTTCGGCCGCATCGATAAACGTTCTAAAATTGAGGTAGCCCACGGGAGCGCCGCCCGCACGAGCAATCAGTTGCGGCTCTCCGGCAATCGGGGGTGTTGAGGTCTCTGCTGTAGTAACTGAGAATTCACTGACAACCCCGTCATACTCAACACGGAACGTCGTCGTCTGAAGCTCCCCACGAGGGCCAAAAACCGCCTCTGGAAGCTCGGCACTGCGCGCCACCAGCGCTTCCCAAGTCTCAAATCCTTGTCCGCGATCGACCGCCAGTAAGCGCTGACCGCGGCGAACTCCCGCGTTATAAGCCGGACCCCCTTCGTAGGAATCTGCAAAATAGAAATTGTTGTCAATAATGCGGTACCGCACACCGTAACCGTAGAACGCGCCTGACGTGAAACGCTGTGTATCCTCTTCAATGGTGGTCATGTACGAGAAGCCAGGATCGCGCCCTGTACTCTGGCAATTACCCGGTGCATCTACCGCGTCACACCAAACGGGTCGCATAATCGCGGCCAAATAGTCAGAGGCGCTTGAATAGTCGCTCGCAGTTACGTCTGCGAGCTCGTCGTACCAGTAGTAGTAACTCGTTGCGACCGTTTCCACGAACTCAATTTGTGCCGCAACCCCACAGGCATCAGTGGAGGACCCACCACCCGATCCAGAACCGCCGCTCGCGATTGGGCTCGCCGGACTGGAACTTCCGCCACCACCGCCGCCACACGCGACGAGCGTTGCACTTAACCCAATACCTATTATCGCTCTACTAAACACAATCGCCTTTCCCGCCCGTTCGTTTGGTTCGTTTAAAAATCAGTAAAATTCTTCGCGGCAACGCGCGTCGCTGCACTTATGACGCAGTAATCGCGGTCTGGAATGCTGGACGCTCGGTAATTCGCTGCACATAGGCCTTGAGGTGCGGCATGTCGTCTGACACACAGCCCATGCGGTTGCTCATGAAACAGGCGTGTCCCAGCATGATATCGGCCGCCGAAAAATCGCCAATGAGGTAGTCTCGCCCCTCCAGCGCTTCGTTGACCGGCTGCAGCGCTTTATTCAGTAGTCGCTGAGCTTGCCCCAACACAACGGGGTCGCGTCGATCCTCCGGAAGCAACAAAGTGTGCACGACGATCGTGTTCATCGGCGGCATCACCATGCCTTCGCAGTAGTGAAACCACTGCAGGTATTCAGGAAACATCGGGCTCTCTACGGACGGCTTAAGACCCCCCTCCTTATGTCGAGCGAGTACATACTCAACGATTGCGCCCGACTCGTAGATCGACACGTCACCGTCGTCCAGCACCGGTATACGACCGAGTGGATGACGATTGCGATGTTCATCCGACTTCAAATCTTTCGGATGAAACGCCATGGCATTAAGCTCATAGGGCAGCGCCAACTCCTCGAGAAGCCACAAGATACGCCCAGCTCTTGACTGCGGTGCAAAGTGAAGTTTTAGCATGTATTACCTCGGTATTAATGGTTTTAGCCCTTGGGTACGGCGCCGTCGCGCCGACTTTGTGGTCTAAGCGTAGCGTTTGTTTCGCGAAAAATCGCCACTCACCGTATTTTTTATCTACGCATAAAGATATCTTTATATCCATGAACGTAGAAACCCTATCCCAGTGCCTCAAAGCCGTCGCTGATCCCAGTCGGCTCAGGCTCCTTTCGTTGTGCAGTCAAGGTGAACTCACAGTTTCTGATCTCGTGCGTATTACAGGACACAGTCAACCACGGACCTCGCGCCACTTAAAGATCTTGCAAGATGCAGGGCTACTGGAAAGCTTTCGAGAGCAGCACTTCATTTTTTACAGAGGCAACCGACAAGAGCCGCAGAAAACCATACTCACAACCCTACTCAACAGTCTTGACGAGCAAGATACTGTGCTCGCAGAGGACAGCCGCCGGCTTGCCGGTATTCGAAAAGCGCGGGCACAACTGGCGGAAAGTTATATTGAAGATGAAGTTCCGGAGTGGTTGGAACTTCACCAATATCACGGTGATGAAGCAACCTTTAGTGATCACCTCAATACACTACTCACCGGCCATGAGGTCGGGCATCTGTTAGACATTGCCACCGGGACGGGGCGTATGCTTCGACTGGTGGGCCCCCTGGCCGAGAGCGGATTCGGTGTGGATCTGTCCAAAAAGATGGTAGTGGTTGCGCGAGACACCATAGAAAAAGCCGGTCTGACTCACCTTTCTGTGAGGCAGGAAGACATGTATCAGATGCGCTTCGCGGCGAACAGTTTCGATACGGTGACGGTCGACCAAGTACTCTACTTTGCTGACAACCCGAAAGTCTTGTTTCAGGAGGCCACGCGGGTCTTGAAAAAGGGCGGTCGTCTATTGGTCGTGGCTTTTACACCGCACGAGGTGAAGTCGACCACAACGCTACCGGTGAGTGTGGATATGAAGTCGATCATGGGTTGGCTGGTGGGCGAGAATTTGTCGGTTGAGCAAATTGACAAAATTCCTGGCGAAACGTTGGATATAAGCCTTATTCTCGCCAGTAAAACTGGCTAGCGTGTGAGTCCCCATCAGAAGTCAGGGTCAAAAGACCGTCAGGCTCAAGGCCCACTATGAAAACCGTCGCGAAAGAAAACACAAGCCACTTCCCTGCCTACGTGCTGAGCCAGAAAATACTCAACAGCGCTCCCTGCCCCCTCTTGAAATCAAATCAGTGGACGCGAGAGGCGATAACGACGACCTGGAAAAACGAGAGCAAAGAAGAATTAGTCATGCTTTGGCTGTGGCACAACGGCGAAGTGCGCGAGTTTTACAGGCTCGACCCGATGACTGTCACCAAAACCACGGTACTGCATGGCATGGGGATTATGATCGTGAGTGAGGCCACTCAGAGGTGCCTCTACAACCAAGTAATCACCGAAACCGTTGCCCATGATTTCTAAGATCAAAAGCCACGCTGTTATTGGATCTATTTAACCGCAGTTTATTTGAGACACAGATCTTCCGATCGACGCGGTAGAGCGTTAATAAGACGGTCAACTGCCAAGTCTCGCGACCGCAGGCCTTTAAGAGTCTTGCGAGCAAGTTGGCGAACGACAGCGTGCTCTCGGCTCAGCCTCGCGCCTTAACGCACTCATCAAGCCACAGAACCTGAAACCCGTGATCTCGTTTTCTCGACCACAGTTGAGTTAGGTTAAAGTACCTCATCTAGCCGTCAACTCGAGCACACCATGAAATTCTACTACCTTACTATTGCACTGATTGCGACACTCACCAGCTGTGATCAACCCACAGCAACGTCTGCGGGAGATGCTGAGCACCTCTCCGCTGCAGGCCCAGAGCCGACGACTGATCGAGGTATCCACGTTGACACCTACTTCGGAACCGACGTTCCGGACCCCTATCGGTGGCTTGAAGACGACTTAAGTGACGATACCTCAGCCTGGATAAGCCAACAAAACACGAGTACGCGCAACTTCATTGATGCGATTTCGCTCAGGGAGGACGTCAAAAAGACCGTCGCCCGGCTACTCAACTTTGAACGCGAAACGGCTCCGTTTTTTGCGGGTGGGACGCGCTATTTTTACCGAAACTCCGGTTTGCAGAATCAGCG